>Ga0213835_100557_pt1 | contig 32753 bp, 27 predicted proteins | sample SWPATP01_FD_160576 | JGI IMG/M metagenome (GOLD analysis project Ga0213835, IMG submission 160576) | Coastal seawater microbial communities from Marineland, Florida, United States - SWPA TP0 #1 | ecosystem: Environmental > Aquatic > Marine > Coastal | place: USA: Florida | collected 2016-08-05
GATTTCGGGTTCCAGGAGGGGGATGTCTCGGTTCTTGTCGGCCAGGAGCCCCTGCGCTTCCCCGAGGATGAGCCGGATGCTTCGGAGGGATCGGAGAGCCTGATCGATCTTCCCGAGTGGCTGCGGGTGGAGCAGGCCGGCGGGCGAATTCCGGAAGCGGGAGACACTGGCGAAGAAGCCTGGCTCAGGTCCCTGTCCCTCGACACGGAGCGTGCGCTTCCGGCCTTCCTCGAGATGGTCCTGGAGCATGCCGGCCGGAACGCGGCAAACGGCCGACGACTCCTGACAGCCCCGGTCATGGTGGGGACCATCGATCACCTGATGGGTGTCGCAGCCCCGGTGAACTCCAGGTTTCTCCTGCAGTCCCTCCGGGTGATGTCCTCGGATCTCATCCTCGACGAGATCGATCAGTATGATGGCGAGGACATCGCCGCGATCGGCCGTCTCGTCTTCCAGGCCGGAGCCGCAGGGCGCCGGGTCGTCATCATGTCCGCCACGCTGACATCGGACATCGCGGAAGCCCTCGAGGCCGCCTACCGCAAGGGGTGGGAAGACCATACCCGCGCCTCCGGACAGAGCCCCCATGTCAACCTCCTGCTCTGCGGAGACACGCCGGGCGCCGTTTTCACCAATGAGGAAGGCTGCACGATCGGCGCGCTTCTCGCGAAGTGCCAGACGGCCTTGCTCGATGGCATCCGGGCTGTCCCACCGCTTCGGCGTGCGGAAATACTGCCTCCCTGCGAAGGTTGGGCGGACCTGGTGGCGCAGATCGACAGTGGTTGTTCCCGCCTCCACGATCTGAACGCCGTGGAGATCGACGGCTTCCGTGTCTCCGTGGGCATGGTGAGGATGACCCGGATCTCGCACACGGCCGCACTGGCCGTTCAGATGCGCTTCGGATATCTCGGGGACCGATTGCGCCTGATGGTATGCCTGCATTCGCAGATGCCCCGGTTGCACCGGGCCTTCATCGAGACGCGGCTGAAGCGTGCCCTGACCCGGAAAGGCGCCGATCCCGATAGAGGGGTTCGGTCCCTGTGCCTGGCGGAGAACGTGTTCGAGAGGGCCTCGATGGCAGGTGTTCGCGACATCGAGATCATCGTGGTGACATCCCCGGTGATCGAGACCGGCAATGACCTCGATTTCGACTACGGGATCCTGGACCCGATCTCGACGCGCTCGATCATCCAGGCGGCGGGTCGGATCCGTCGACACAGGGCGCCTGGCGGCGACCATGCGAACGTCATGATCCTCGGGCGAAGCCCGATCGCGATGCAGGGCGGACGCCTGTCCATGCCGGGGGTGGAGACGAAGCCTGCGTCGGAGACACGTGTCCCGCGACGTGACCTGAGCGCCTATGAGGGCCGGTTCTTTGCCGATCTTGCGGAAGATGCGGATTTCTCGACCGTCAGTGCCGCTCCGATCCTGGCCGAGCAGATCAGTTTCCCGCTTCGTGATGAGGAGGCTGCTCTGCGGCGACTGATGGTCTCCGTGGAGCCCGACGCGCCGCTCGGGAGGTACGTTTTTCAGCCGAACGCCCGCTGGAACCGGACGATGACGCGGACCCGCAGGTTCCGCAGGTCGGAGACGGCAGAGATGCTCTTCTGCATGGTCGGCGATCGCCTCGAGACGGCCCGCTGGCATGTCGATCTGGCGCCCGGAACGAAGGAAAGCGGACTCAGGGAAGCTGATTTCCTTCAGATCCTCGACCTGGAAGTCGCTCCCCTCTTCGAGGATCTGACGCACTCTGCGTGGATGGAGCTGTCGAGGGGCGCGCGCGACATGGAGGAGAGTGATATCAAGTCGTTGATTTCCGTAAGCCTTCAGTCCTACGGGGATGACACCAGGCCAGCCGTGGTTTATCATCCCCATGTTGGTATCGTAAGGGGATCTCCGGAGGATCTTTTCGAGGCGTTCGGGAAAGCTTCTGGAAATCAATGAGTTGCAGCAGCTCTTTGAAAAGATGGTCCATCGCAGGCTCGACCTGTAACTCCTTGCCCTGCCTGAAAATTCATTGAGGAAGGGAGATCTCCCCGCCGGATAGGCGGCTTCGAGAGGCGGCGCGCTTCTCTACTGCGCCAGCCTCAGCCTCCCCGCCGGATAGGCGGCTTCGAGAGGTGTCGCGTCGGGTCCGAATGCGTACTGCTCCCTCCCCGCCGGATAGGCGGCTTCGAGAGACGTGTTGCTTGCAACACATAGTCGGTTTCTCCTCCCCGACGGATAGGCGGCTTCGAGATCTGGGCCGAGCACCCGTGCCTCTCTGACCTCCCCGCCGGATAGGCGGCTTCGAGAATGAAGACCTCGCGGTCATCCTTGCTCATCGCCCTCCCCGCCGGATAGGCGGCTTCGAGAACCCAGGAAGCCGAGCTCGATCGTGTCGATCACCTCCCCGCCGGATAGGCGGCTTCGAGATCCGCCAGTTGCTGTGCAAGTCACGGTCCAGCCCTCCCCGCCGGATAGGCGGCTTCGAGACATGGCGGCAGGTCGCTGGTATCGTCTTGCATCCTCCCCGCCGGATAGGCGGTTTCGAGAAGGACGTGTCTGTCTCGGCACTTGTGAACGCACCTCCCCGCCGGATAGGCGGCTTCGAGACGGTCGTGCTCGCTCTGCGCGATTCCGTAGGGCCTCCCCGCCGGATAGGCGGCTTCGAGATGGAAGGCCCTGGAGAAGTTCTGGCAGCCATCCCCTCCCACCGGACAGGTGGTTTCGATGCTTCCGCCCACACATTCCTTCAACCTCTCATCGGTAGTCGGCTATGAGGGCAGCGAAGTAGCTTGACCGAAAGAATGAACTTGATGCTGTCCACAGGCAAGATCAGCGCATGGAGTTGACCCCGCGTCCAGATTTCGGCGATCATGGCCTAAAGAGGAACAGGAAACCCGTGCGCACAGATGTTGATGCGCGTCCCGCAAAGAGCGCAACATGCTGTGTATTTCGCCTGACGTTTCCCGGTTTGAGTCAATGTCGAAGACAGCCAGCCCGCTGAGGCAAGGGGCCGGAGGCCCCGACCCCATGTCGCCATCATGCGGGAACGCGTGATGGCGGATCTGACCGGCAAGCTGGCCGAGGTGCAGGGCAGGATCCGGGGGTACCGGGAGCGGCGCGTGCGCCTGTCGGAGTCCGACACGATCCGGGTCCTGATCCTGCCGGTCCTCTCCGCACTTGGTTGGGACATGACTGACATCGAGGAGGTGCGCAGCGAGTACCGGCATACCTCGTCTGACAACCCGGTCGATTACGCGCTATTCCTGCATGGGACCCCGGCGCTGTTCGTTGAAGCCAAGGCGCTGGAGGTCGGCCTCGATGACCGGAAGTCGCTCCTGCAGACCCTGAACTACGCCAATGCCGCCGGCGTCGACTGGTGTGTCCTGACCAACGGGGCGGAGTGGCGGGTCTACAAGGTCCACGCCCCGGTGGAAGCCGAGGAGAAGCTGTTCCTGACCGCGCGCCTCGACCTGCCCGGAACGGAGGCCGCAGGTCTCGTCCCCACCCTGTCACTGCTGTCGAAGGCCCGCATGCGGGCCCGTGCGATCGATGCGCTCTGGTCGGAATGGCGGGTGGACCGCGCGGTGGAGCGGATCCTCGACACGATCACCGAGGATGACGCCTTCGTCCGGCTGGTAACCAGGCGCGCCGACGGGCTCACCCTGGGCGAGGTTCGCGCCTCCCTGAAGCGGGCCGGGCTGCGCAGCTTCTATCCGGAGGTGGACGCCTTCATGGCCCGGCTCGATGGGGCGCCGGACCCGGCGCCGCCCGTGGCTACGACCGATACCCCCGGGCCCGTGGCGGAGAAGCCCGAGGTTGCGCCGCCCACGGCCGGGACGGGACGTGCCCGGCTGATGAAGACGCCCGAGATGGTGGCGCGCGGCCTGCTGCCGGTCGGCACCCGCCTCACCATCAAGGGGCGGCCGGACAGCATGGCGACCGTGCTGGACGGGAAGCGGGTGGAGTTCCGCGGGGAGGCGATGAGCTTCACGGATTGGGGCTGTCGGGTGACAGGCTGGACCGCGATCGGGATATACAAGTGGGCGATGCTGCCGGACGGGCGGCTTCTCGAGGCGCTGCGGGAAGCGAGCACCAGCGCGCAGTCAGAACAGCAGGTGTGAGGGGCACGCATGAGTTCGGGATACAACATTCCTCTGGTCACATCACTTTGCGATATCAGCCCGGACGTCTTTTCCATGAGCCGGTCCGAACAGGTCGAGCACCTGTCTTCGATCGGGGACGCGGACCTCTCAACCGCGCGTGCCTTCTATGCCCGCAACCACGTGACCTCGGGCATGTCCGAGTTCCTCCGCGGCGCCCTGAGGCGCCTCGCCGGCCAGAGCCAGCAGGCCGTCTTCGAGCTGCGCCAGGCGATGGGGGGCGGGAAGACCCACAACATGATCGCGCTCGGCCTCCTGGCGCGGTTCCCGGAGCTCAAGGATCAGCTCCCGGATGCAATCACCGCGGGGATGAGCGACGAGCCGGCCGTGATCGCCACGGTCAATGGCCGCGATGTCCGGAACTTCATCTGGGGGGACATCGCCGAGCAGATCGGGCGGGCGGACGACTTCCGCGACCACTGGGTCAACGGACCGAAGGAGATGAGCGAGGGCGACTGGATCAGGCTGATCGGTGACCGGCCCACGCTGATCATGCTCGACGAGCTCCCCCCATTCCTCGCCATGGCGCACACGAAGACGATCGGTCAGGGGACCTTGCTGGATCTCCTGAAATACTCGATCGCCAACCTGTTCTCCGCAGCGATGAAGCTCAAGCGCTGCGTGGTGGTGGTCGCCTCCCTCGACGCTGCCTATGACGAGGCGCGCCGGATCCTCGGCGGCCAGCTCGCGGACCTCCAGAAGGAAACGAGCCGCGGCGCCAAGTCGATCACCCCGGTCGACCTGAACACCGGCGAGATCTACGACATCCTGCGCAAGCGGCTGTTCACCCGCCTGCCGGACCCGGACGGGGACGAGGTGGACCGGGTGGCCCAGGCCTATCTCGCCACCTACCAGGAGGCGATCCGCGGCCGCGCGCTGGCGAAGTCCGCCGAGCAGATGGCGGACGAGATCGTAGGCTCCTACCCGTTCCACCCGAGCTACAAGGATATTCTGAGCCTTTTCAAGGAGAACGAGAAGTTCCGCCAGACCCGGGGCCTGATCCAGTTCACGGCCAACCTCATGCGCGGGGTCTGGGCGAACAAGGATCGGGATGAGGTGTTCCTGATCGGGGCGCAGTTCCTCGATTTTTCCGATCAGGAGACCCGGGACCAGGTGAAGGAGATCGAGAGGTCGCTCGAGTCCGCGCTCGCGAGCGACGTCTATGACACGGACGGATCCGCCCATGCACAGGGGGTCGACGGAGACCGGAGCGACCGGGCCGCGTCCCAGGTGGCGACGCTTCTGTTCATCTCGTCCCTGTCGGACAACACGGACGGGATCCGGGGCCTGCCGCGCGACACGGTCGTGGAGTACCTTGTCGCCCCCGGCCAGGAGCCGACCCGGTTCATGGAGGCTTTCGATCAGCTCCGGGACCGCTGCTGGTACCTGCACAACCGGGACGGGGACCGGTGGTACTTCTCCGACATCGCCAATGTCCGAAAGCAGATCGAGGACAAGGTGGCGAAGATCCCGCAGGACCGGGTCGACGAGGAGATGCGCCGCCGCCTGACGGACATTTGGCCTGCTGCCGGTTTCGTGGACACGAAGATAGGATCGTGACCAAGGGATCGGAGGTCGGAGATGGTGAGACGGAAGTTCACGAAGGAGTTCAAGTTTGAGGCTGTGAAGCTGGTGACGGAGCGGGGCGTTTCGGTGGCGCAGGCGGCCCGCGATCTGGACCTGGCCGAGAGCGTGCTGCGGAGGTGGATGCGGGAGGCCGCAGAGGCCCCCGTCACGGCGTTCCCCGGCAATGGCCAGCAGCGTGCCGAGCTGGCCGAGATCGCAGCCCTGAAGAAAGAGGTCGCCAAGCTCAAGGCGGAGCGTGACATCCTAAAAAAGGCCGCGGCATTCTTCGCGAGGGAAGCGACATGAGGTTCGCCTTCATTGCGAAGCACCGGCATATCTGGCCGGTCAGCTGGCTGTGCGAGGTGCTGGAGGTTTCGCGCTCGGGCTTTCATGCGTGGCTGACACGCCCTCTCAGTGACCGGGCGATCCTCGATGCGCAGCTCGTCGCGGCCATCGACAAGAGCTTCAAGGCCAGCGACCGGACCTATGGCGCCCGCCGCGTCTGGCGTGACGTCCTGGAAGATGGCCTGATCTGCGGCCTTCACCGGATCGAGCGGCTGATGCGCCAGAACGCATTGAAAGCGCGTCCGAAACGGCGTGGCAAGCCAGGGGACGATGGCGAGCGCTCGGTCATCGCAGACAACATCCTCGATCGGGATTTCGAGGCGGATCACCCGAACCAGAAGTGGCTGGCCGACTTCACCTACATCTGGACCGCCCAGGGCTGGCTGTATGTGGCGGTCGTGCTGGACCTGTTTTCCCGCAGGGTTGTGGGCTGGTCAATGAAGGCCGAACGCGATGCCACGCTGGTCATGGATGCCCTGATGATGGCCGTCTGGCGCCGCGGCAAGGCGGACGCGCTTCTCCACCATTCCGACCAGGGCTCCCAATACACCAGCGAACAGTTCCAGCGAATGCTGGCCGACAATGGCATCACCTGCTCCATGAGCCGGGCCGGCAACGTCTGGGACAATTCCGCGATGGAGAGCTTCTTTTCCTCGCTGAAAATCGAACGGACCAACCGCAAGGTCTACCGGACCCGCGACGAGGCCCGCGCCGACGTGTTCGACTACATCGAGCGCTTCTACAACCCGCGCCGGCGGCACTCGAAGCTGGGCTACCTCAGCCCCATCGAGTTCGAGGCACGCGCTATGCTAGCTTAACCCGCTGTCCACGAAACCGGCAGCAGGCCAATTTTCCGGCCCGTGAGCAAGCTCGCCTACTCCGAGCTGGTCGTGCTGCCGCGGGTCGACGACGTGAACCTGACCCCGTCGAAGCGGACCTGCCTGGTCCTCTCTCCGGACGCGAAGTCCCCGCCCGCCGCGGCGGCCCGCTTCTTCAACGACGTGGTCTACAAGAACGCCTTCTGCGTGGTCGCGGGCGACGGGTCGAAGATGGCCAGCGCCGAGGACAGCGTCCGTCGTCTCCTCGCGATCGCCGCCGTGAAGACGGTCGTGGCCGACACGCCCCGGCACCAGAAGGAGATCGAGACCGAGCAGGAGACGACCGAGATCGGGTTCAACTCCACCGTGAAGAGTCTCTTCAACGCGGTCTGGTACCCGCAGACGAAGGAGCTCAAGAGCGCCCGCATCGACCTCGGCCATTTCCAGGAGAAGGGGGTCATCCAGGGCGAGAAGGCGGTCGAGGCTGCGCTCTCGGGCGGCGGCGCGCGGAAGCTCGTCGAGCTGGAGCCCGAGAAGATGAGTGGCCTGATCCAGCGCTGCGAGGACCAGCTGTTCCCGGAAGGGCAGTCCCGGACCCGCTGGTCGGACGCGCTGGAGCGGGCGGCCTCGAACCCGCGCTGGATCTGGCTACCCCCGAAGGGGATGGAGGAGATCAAGGCTGCCGCCCTCGCGGAGGGCCGCTGGGTCGAGGAGGCCGGGACCGGCCATGTCGACAAGAACCCGCCGCCGCCGCAGCCCCTGGTCCGGGTGACCCGGATCGGCGGGGACGAAGCCACCGGGGAGAGCGAGCTGGAGCTCGCCGTCTCGAACGCCGGGAAGGCTCCGGAGGTTCTGGTCGCCCCGACACGGGATGGCCTGGAGGCCGGCGAGGTGGTCACGGCCGGAACCCACAAGACGACCGAGGTCGAACTCTGGTTCCAGGCCCGCAATCCGGACACGGGCGAGGTCAGCGAGCCCTATCGCTGGGCCGGGTCCATCACGATCACCCATGAGCGGCGCGACAACGCCGGCATGTGGCATGTGACGCTTGCGGCGCGGCCGGAGGCGGAGCTGCGCTGGAACACCACGGGGATCAATCCGAAGGACGGCGCCGTCTACGACGGTGGTCCGATCGAGATCGACGGCAGCCAGAAGACCACCCTCTACGTCTACGCGTCCAAGGGCGGGGTGTCCGCGCAGCGGACCTTCACCTTCGAGGCCGTGGGGGCGAAGCGCACCATCGACAACGACCGGCCCGCCAAGGCGAAGGGGGACTTCACCTTCGCTTCCAAGGGGGATGTGCTCAGGGTCGTCCGGGCCGCGAAGGGCAAGGAGAGCGTCCGGCTTCACGGGGTCAGCGTCACGGTCGGGGAGGGGGAGCTGAGCCTCCGGGTCCGCAGCGGCGGGGATGTTGCCCTTTCGGGTGCGGACATCGAGACGATGATCGAGGGGCTGCGCGGCGCGCTTGGGCAGCCGGACGCGGAGGTGCAGCTCCGGTTCCGGGAGGCGGACTTCCCGGACGGATACACCCTGAGGGACTTCGCGACCCAGGCCCAGATCGACATCCCGGTCGAGGGTGTGGAGCAGGAGGCCTGATGTCAGGGAAACCTATCACCCATGGGTTCGGGGTTCCGAACGACATGGCTCCGCACCAGTTCCTGGTGCGGATTCCGGCCGGCCGGACAGAGCCGGTCGAGGTCTGGGAGGATTTCGGTGCGGCCGGGGTCGGCACGGCGGCGCAGAAGCTGTGTCGCACCGCCGTCTCACGCGACACCTGGCGCCAGGTGGCGGAGGGGCTGAAGGCGCATCTGAACCGGCGCCTGAAGGAGAAGGACCTCAAGGCTTCCCGGTTCAGCACTGGCGACAACCGGGTGGAGCGGATCCTCGGGCGCGAGCTCTGCGTTCTGGCCTGGGCGATCGAGGATGCGACCCCGGACGAGGCGGCGATTGCCTTCACCCGCTGGTCCTCGCACCGGCCGGAGGAGCTCTGGTGGCTCTTCCAGCAGATCGACCGGGACGGGGGGGAATGGGACAGCCCCAGGACCGGCTGGCGGGTCGCAATCCGGCACGCCCTGATCCGGGACGGGGAGGAGGCGCCGAAGACGCCCCGACGCCCGCGCCCGAAGATGCCCGCGGAAAAGAGCCCTGACCTGTTCAGTGACCTCTGAGGATCGGATGATGAATGTGACCGCCCCCGAGAAGACCGCCGGAAAGAATGCCGGGGTCGTGCCATTCAGCCTGCGGGACGCTCCGTCCCTGATCGAGAAGGCCTGGCCGACGGCGAAGATCTCGGCGGAGACTCGCAGAGAACGGAACGCGAAACAGGCTCAAACGCTCACCGGCCTTGGTTCTTACTGGAAGGGAAGGAAGCCGCTCGTTCTGACTCGCGCTTGTGTGTTGGCCTCACTGATGCCCGCGACTGAAAATCTAGAGCGCGATGTTGAAATATTCGAGCTCCTTATGGGGATTAATAATGAAGCGTTTGGCCGTAGGTTTTCTGGCTCGGCAAGAGACATAAAAAATTTGTTTCCAGACAGATATTTGGAGGTTGCTGAGGAAAGTGGAAGATCATGCTTGTGGAGAAAAGATCTAAATTTAAGGGATCGCCAGGTTAGAGTTGGCGATATGTTTGGGGCTGTGCCGTACAGTCTGAGACTTGAAAAAGAATATTCGATAAGGCGACCTGAAGAGGTAAGCGAATGTGAACTTCTTGAGGGGATATGGGAAGAAGTAAATGCCCACCTCAAAACGTCGGCCTCAAATATCTCTGAACTTGTAGAGCAGCTTGGTATAATGCGGTTTGGCCGCCGGCCTAAGCTTGCAGACACCTTCTCCGGGTCCGGATCAATCCCGTTCGAGGCGGGCCGGATCGGTTGTGATGTCTACGCTTCCGACCTGAATCCGGTCGCCTGCATGCTGACCTGGGGCGCATTTAACATCGTGGGCGCCACCCCGGAGGAACACGCACGCATGAAGGCGGAGCAGGAGCGCATCGTGGCGGCGATCGATGCGGAGATCTGCGCGATGGGGGTGGAGCATGACGCGGACGGGAACCGGGCGAAGGTGTTCCTGTACTGTCTGGAGACCCGCTGCCCCCGGACTGGTTGGATGGTGCCGATGGCGCCCAGCTGGGTGATCTCGAAGAAGCGCAACGTCATCGCGAAGCTGGTGCCTGACCAGGAGAATCAGCGATATGATATCGAGATCCTGACAGGCGTTTCCGAGGAGGAGATGGCCCATGCGGCCCTCGGGACCGTCCGGGACGGCCGGCTGCAGCATCCGGTGCTGGACGACGAGCTTGGTCCGACGATCAAGGAGATCCGGGGCGACTACAAGGACGAGGCGGGGATGAACCGGAACCGCCTGCGGCCTTGGGAGATCACCGACATCCGGCCGCGGCCGGACGACATCTGGCAGGAACGGCTCTACGTGATCCAGTGGATGGATGGCGAGGACCTGAGGGTCAGAAAGAAGCAGCCCCGGACCTGGTTTGCGGCCCCGACCTCGGCGGATCTCGAGCGAGAGGAGGAGGTGACGGCCTATGTGGAAAGGCACCTCTCGGAGTGGCAGGCGGCCGGGTTCGTGCCGGACATGGAGATCGAGCCGGGGAACAAGACAGATGAGCCAATTCGAACTAGAGGCTGGACATACTGGCACCATCTTTTTGGTCCCCGGCACTTGCTTTTGAACGCAATAGCCACAAGGCATTCAAAGAATATTCCATTCATGAATCTTGGACTGGCATCACTTTATGACAGATCGGCCAGAACTAATCGCTGGCATTCCGGGGAGATGAATGTGGAGCAGACCTTTGATGACCAAGCAATAAACCCGCTTCTGAACTATGGCTCACGAGCTTGGCGCCATGCCGCTCCCAACATGAATTTGACAAATAATGTTGGATCTTTTTCTGGCGGTCGAGCCCAAATCAAATGTTCCGCTGCTCGGGGAATATCTGGCACTATCGACTTGTTCGTAACAGATCCTCCTTACGCGGACGCGGTGCAGTACGACGAGATCACCGAATTCTTCATCGCGTGGCTCCGTAAGAACCCACCTGCACCATTCAGTGAGTGGATATGGGACTCCCGCCGGAGCCTCGCGATCAAGGGCGAGGGTCAGTCGTTCAAGACGGCGATGATCGACGCCTATGGCGCGATGACCGAACACATGTCGGACAACGGGCTCCAGATCGTCCAGTTCACCCACCAGGACGCGAAGACCTGGTCCGACATGGCCCAGATCTTCTGGGGCGCGGGTCTCCAGGTGGTCCAGGACTGGTATGTCTCCACCGAGACTATGACCGAGCTGAAGAAGGGCGGCTACGTCCAGGGGACCCACATGATCGTCCTCAGGAAGCGCCAGGGCGAGAAGTCCGGCTACCAGGACGAGATCGTCCACGAGATCCGGGACGAGGTGGAGCGCCAGATCAGGGACATGATCGGGCTCAACGACCAGATGGACGCGGCGCGCGGCGAGAACATCTTCAACGACGCGGACCTCCAGATGGCCGGCTACGCGGCCGCGCTGCGGGTCCTGACCGCCTATACGAAGATCGACGGTCAGGACATGACAAGGGAGGCGCTGCGCCCCCGCAGGAAGGGGGAGAAGACCCTCGTCGACGATCTGACCGAGTTCGCGGTCCAGACCGCCAACGAGTTCCTGGTCCCCGAAGGGCTGGAGCGGGAGCTCTGGCTGGAGCTGAACGGGGCGGAGCGGTTCTATCTCAAGATGATGGACATCGAGGAGGCGGGCCCCGCCAAGCTCGACCAGTTCCAGAACTTCGCCAAGGCGTTCCGCGTGGGCGATTACGACGACATGATGGCGTCGAAGACCCCGAACAACGCGAAGCTGAAGACCGCGATCAGGCTCGGGAAGTCCTCCATGGCGGAGGGCACGCCTTTCGGCCGGGACAGCATCGTCCGGCTCACCCTGCGCGCGATCTGGCGGATCACCAAGGACGATGAGGTGGAAGAGGTCCTCGAGGAGCTGCGCGACCTGATCCCGGACTATCTGCGCAAGCGGGACACTCTGCGCCAGCTCGCCGCCTACGTGGCCGCGAAGCGGGGGCGGACGGACCCGGAGGAGGCGAGGGCAGCCCGGATCCTCGGAACGGCGATCCAGACAGAGCGGATCTGATCCGCCCTTGTGCCGGCGCAACCATGCTGCGGTTGATTTGTGCGCACAGGTGGCGTACATTGTCAGCCTGTAAATCGTTCAGCCTGAGGAGACTCCCCATGCTTTCTTTCACGGACGAGACCCGGGCCTTCTCCGGCAACAGCACGGAGCGGATGCATTTCCGGACGAAAGCGCCGATCAAGGCGACGATCCAGCGTGCCGCCGCCCTGTCGGGAGTGGACGATTCCACCTTCACGATGAGCGCGGCCCTGCGCGAGGCGGAGCGGATCATCGAGGCGCATGAGCACACCCGTCTTCAGGCGGTCGATCACGCCGCCTTCCTTGCGGCGCTCGACGCGCCCGCGGAGCCCGGAGACGCGCTGATGAGGGCTGCCGAGCGTTACAAGGCGCGCGTGGCGTCGCGTTGACAGGGGGCCAGACCGAGGAGGGTCCCGCATCCGCGGGGGCCCCTGATGATACGCCCCCGCGCTTTCACATCGAGCCTTTCGACCCGGGAAAACATGACCGGGACCGGTTCAGCTGCGGCGTGGAACAGGTCGACAACTACTTCAGGAGGACCGCCAGAAAACTCATGCAGGCGGGGAACACATCCGTCTACGTGATGGTCGGCCCGGAGGGGGACGTCGCCGGCTTCTACGCGATGAACGCGCATGCGGTCCATTATTCTGATCTGCCGGACCGATACAAACGGACCGCCCCGGGCCACGGCTCGATCCCGGCCGTCTACATCTCGATGATCGGTCGGGATGAGCGCTATCGTGGCCAGGGGTTGGGGGATGATCTCCTGGTGGACGCGTTGTGCCGGGCCTCCCGCGCGTCCCGGTCCGGTTACGCCGCCGCCGTGATCATGCTGGACGTTCTGGACTGCGGGGACGCGCGGAAGACCGCGAACCGGAAGGCGATCTATGAGAGGTTCCAGTTTCAGGGCCTTCCGTCCCACCCGATGAGGATGTTCATGCCGATGAAGACAGCCGACGCCCTTCGCGAAAAGATGGGGCTCTAACCGGATGTGCAACGACCCGGGTCAGGAACCTGTCCGTGAGGGTCCGTTTTGCCGGACCTGATCTCCCGCTTCTCCTCCCGCAACCAGCGCCTCAGCCACGTGTTCCTGAAGGACCGGCTGAAGGGGGCGGAGACCTATGACCGGATCGCGGGGTACTTCCGCTCCTCCATCTTCGACCTGATCCACGAGGAGATCAGCACGATCGGCCGGGTCCGGATCGTCTGCAACGCGGACCTCGACCCGCGCGACCTGACCGCGGCCACGCTCAGCCAGAAGGCGCGGGACCAGGCGCAGGTGGAACGGTGGCACGAGCAGGGGGACGAGATCGACACGCTCCTCGAGCGGCCCCGCTGGCGGCGGCTGCACGAGCTATTGACCGCGGGCAACGTGGAGATCCGGGTCGTCTCGCGCGACAACGCCCCGTTCCTGCACGGGAAGGCCGGAGTGATCACCCGGCCCGACGGGACCACCTCGAGCTTCATCGGTTCCATCAACGAGACTGCAAATGGCTGGGCGCAGTCCTACGAGATGGTCTGGGAGGACCCGTCACCGGAGGCGGCCGCCTGGGTCCAATCGGAGTTCGACTGGCTCTGGAAGAAGGGGGTGCCCCTCTCCCAGGCGGTGATCGACGAGATCGGCCGGACCGCCGCGAAGGTGGAGGTTCAGGTCGAGGAGATGCGGTCCGACCCGGTCGGGCTCGCGAAATCCGTCACCGTGGAGAGCCCGCTCGTCCGCCGCGGCGAGGGTCTCGCCCCCTGGCAGAAGGCCTTTGTGAAGATCTTCGTCGAGCACGACGAGAACTACGGGGCGGCCCGGCTCCTGCTCGCCGACGAGGTGGGGGTCGGCAAGACCCTGTCGATGGCCGCAACCGGGGCGCTCACCGTGCTGATGGGCCACGGACCCTTCCTGATCCTCTGCCCGGCGACCCTGACCCTCCAGTGGCAGATGGAGCTCTGGGACAAGCTTGGACTGCCCGCCTGTGTCTGGGCGCGCGCCCCGCAGAAGGGTTGGGTCGATCACCGCGGGCACCTCTACCGGTCCCGGGATCCGGAGGACGTGCTGCGCTGTCCGTCCCAGATCGGGATCGTGTCGACCGGGCTCCTGGTCCGGGGTGGTCCCGAGGCCCAGGCGCTGATGCGCGGCACCTTCGGCATGATCGCGCTCGACGAGGGGCACAAGGCCCGGGTCAAGCGCGGGATCGGGATGGAGGAGCCGGAGCCCGGCAAGCTCTACCGGGCGATGCAGCGGCTCGCCGGCCGGACCCGGCACCTGGTGATCGGCACCGCCACCCCGATCCAGACGAACCGGACGGAGATCTGGGACCTGCTGAAGCTTCTGGCCTATGGCCAGGATCACGTTCTCGGCCGGCCGAGCGCGTCGCGCTGGTGGGACGCGGAGCAGGCGCTCGACGTGATCGCAGGCAAGACCGGTCTGCCGGATCCGGAAACAGCCTGGCCCTGGCTCCGGTCCCCCTTGCCCCATGCGCGCGAGGCGCCTGTGTTCCGTGGGATCCGAGAGGACCTGAAGGTCCCGGAGGACGACTTCTTCACGGATCGCGGCGTCGCGGACCTGGACGTGTTCACGCGTGACGACCTGGAAGAGGTTCTCGAGCGGGGCGAGATCGCCAGGAAGCTCCCGTTCATGCGCTACCACAACCCGCTCGGGCGCCATGTCGTCCTGCGCCGGCGCAAGACGCTGGAGGACGCGAACCTGATGGACCGGATCGCGGTGAACATCCACCCGCGTCCTGGCGTGGCGCCGGGCGTGTTCGAGCGCAGCGCGGTCCGGACTCCGCATTTCTACGACCGGGCCTATGAGGAGGTGCGCCAGTTCACCCGGGCGATGAAGGCGCGCCAGGCCGGGACCGGGTTCCTGGGCAACCTGATGATGCAGCGCATCTGCTCGTCCATCGCCGCCGGCATGGCGACCGCGACGAAGATGCTGGAACGCCGCCGAGCGGGCCTTCTCCTCGAGGAGATCGACGACCCGGACCTTCTCGAGGCGATCGAGGAAATGGGGGCGGAGGCCTACGCCTCCGCGGTGGACGTGGAGGCGCGCCACCTCGAGCAGGTCCTCGAGATCCTGGGCTCTGCCAGGCAGGAGGACCCGAAGGGCCGCGCCGTGCTCCACTACCTTGATCAGGAGGGGTGGCTCACACTCGGCTGCATCATCTTCTCCCAGTATTACGACACGGCCCGCTGGGTCGGTGGACTGATCAGCGCAACCCATGCGGGCGAGCCGGTGGCCGTCTATGCCGGGGTCGGCAAGTCCGGTGTCCTCCTCGACGGGGAGTGGCGGAGCGTGGATCGGGAGGACATCAAGAAGGCAGTGAAGGAGCGCAAGCTGCGGATCGTCTGCGCGACCGATGCCGCCTGCGAGGGACTGAACCTCCAGACGCTGGGCACCCTGATCAATGTGGACCTGCCCTGGAACCCGTCCCGTCTCGAGCAGCGGATCGGCCGCATCAAGCGGTATGGTCAGCAGCGTCGCGAGGTGGACATGGCGAACCTCGTCTACGCTGGCACGGTCGATGAACGGGTCTACCAGCGGCTCTCCGAGCGCATGCAGGACCGTTACGACATCCTCGGCTCGCTGCCGGACACGATCGAGGACGACTGGATCGAGGACATCGAGCGGCTGGAGGAGGAGCTGAAGAGCTTCACGAAGCCGGAGAGCCCCGCGGATGTGTTCAGCCTGCGCTACGGGGATTTCCTGAGCGTGGACGGAGATGACCGGGGCTGGGAGGTCTGGACCAAGGTGGTGGCCCGCAGGGACATCGAGGAAAGGCTGATGCGGCCGTGGGGTGGGCGGCAATCCGGCTCCTCATCGGGGCCCGGCTAGGAGCGTGTGGCCATACCAGAGCACCCCGAGGACAACGAGATCGGCCGCCGACTGCCCGACGAGTTTCTCGTGGAGCGGCTCCTGGCCTTCCACGCCTTGACCTCCAGGCTCCGGCGCATCGGAGCGCGTGAGGATCTGGCGCTCGGCAATTTTCGCATCAGATCTTCGGGCGGTGATTGATATCTCCAATCATGCGAATTATGATGCTCGAACGCTCTTTGACATTGCTGGACATCGTTGCGAGATCGAGGGTGTCACCCTGCTCCCGGAAGGCCGGGCCGGGCCTGGCCTGCCGATGGGTTTCTTTGATCTTCCTGAGAAATACTCAGGGAGATCAATGGCTTCACAGGCGCACCCTGGGGTATGGATGATTGCTTGTTGCAGGGTTTTTCCCTTTTCTTTCAACTCCTTGGGCTTGATATCCGAGGGCTTTCTGCCGCGTGAGCGGCTGGATAGATTCAGACGGAGCTCGCATCGGTACGGGCGCTGCATTCTGCCGCGCGAGCGGCTGCATGGAGCGGGAGCCCTGCCTTGCGATCCAGGATATGGAATTCTGCCGCACGAGCGGCTGGATGGGGAGGTCAGGAATTCCTGATACTTGATATGCCGCGTGAGCGGCTGGATGGCACAGAACCCTTGAGGACATCCCTGGACTTCTGCTTCATGCCGCGTGAGCGGCTCGCCGCTCCGCGAAGCTCGCGATCCTCTCAGGCAGAAGGTCGGATTCCGCCTGAATCTGGCGATCGGAAGCAGCCTTCAGGACGTCGATCCTGGTCGAAATACGGGACATCCTCGTCCGCGGGGACGTCGTCTGCAGACGCTTTCGGAATGTCCGGCATCATATCAGCATCTGGATATCAAAGGGATTATGTCGATCTGTTCACTTCGAGGAAAGGCAACCTGGTCACAACGGTGGTGTTCAGGCGTCAGGGAGGATGACGCCACCATCATGAGGTTGAATCCATGTTTCTCCGTGACGCCATTACCCGACTTGGGATCTCCTGCCTGATCCTGGCCGGAACCATCCTGGTCATGATCCATGCAGGCAGCCCCGAGCCCTCCTGGTACAGGGAAAACGAGACCCTGATCAGGTGGCTCTACATCGCCGGATTCCTCTCCATCGGCGCCGCGACCTTCTCGTTCACCACGGACAGGATCGGAAGAAGCTACGAGGACGACGACATCTTCGAGGAGAATAGCTGGGGAAAGACCCCGAGCAACGGCCTCATGCTGATCCTTGGCCTCATGATCATCTACATCCTCGTCATGGCCTGGGGCGCAATCCGCTTCTCCTTCCTGCCGGAAGGGTTCTTCGGCATCATCCGGTTCATCGTCTCGGCAATCCGGATCTTCATCACCTCCTTCGTGGTGTCCCTGTACATGTCGCTGATGCCGCTCGGGCTCGCGGCCTGCGCCTTCATGCTGATGTTCTCCGCTACCAGGATGGAAGCTTCGACCTTCTGGTCGACCATCGTCACCCTTCGCCTCATGACGATCCCGGCCGCGGGCATCTGCGCATCCCTCGTCCACACCGGTATCCCGATGGCCGCCTTCGGGGTGGCGTTCATCTGCTTCGCGATCTTCCTCTCGCTGGCTCTGAGCCTTGTCCTCCGTCATGAAGAGGAGGACATCCGCCGGTGGGGAAGATGATCGCGCAGCCCGAGGGAGGGCCCTGCCCAAAAAGGTCCGTGAGCAGAGGATCACAGCTCAAGTTCACCGAGTGAGCTGTCGACTTCCCCGGAATTCATCACGGGTTCCCCAAAGCCCCTGACGCTCCTATGTGTGCGTGTCAATTTTTCAGTCTTGAGAATGCCAAAGGACAAGTGGATGGCAATCCAAGTTCCCGGCCTTCATGGCTGCGGTGCGTGCGGGACATGTGTCTGAACGGGTGGACGGAGCCGGTCATGCTGGACATCATCGAGTCGACAAGGGATTTTCTGCACCGGACGGTCAAGGGTTGCTCCCGCGGCCCCTTCACGCGTGTGGGCGACAGGGTCGTCATGGGGCATTCGGTGTTGTCCACAGGTAAGTTTGCCTCCTGCGCTTGACCCATGCAGCTGGTCTCGGCGATCATCAACGTCAAGACTTGGGCTGTCGTATCTTGGAGAGAGAAAGCAATGATGCTTAGCGCGTTCATTCTGGTATTGGCCTTTTCGGCTCCTTTTGCTGCAAAGGCAGAAATCCCCTTCTATGATGTGGAAGAGTATTGTCGGTCCGTATCTGAGTTCTCAGGGGGCTCGATGATGATCTACAACGGCTGCATCCAGATGGAGCAATCTTCCTACGACTCGTTGGTGCGAGTCTGGTCAGCCTTGCCGAGCCGCGTCCGCAGCTACTGTGACGAAGTCTCGCGGTTTGTTGACGGTTCCTATCAGATACTTCAGGGGTGCGTGGAGATGGAAATGAGCGCAGGAAATGCGCCTTCGCAATTTCGCAGGTAAACGTGAGTTGCTCTCTACAGGGCTTCCCGATCCTCAGCCTCGATTTCATCGAGACATTGACGGTGATTGGAGAAGTTGTACACGACACCAACCTCAGGCCCGTCACGAAACAGAACGACCATATCAATATCCCCGAACGCCTCACTGAATTCCCCGGACGAACCCGCTGACCAAACCGTCATGGCGCCCGCAGAGCGAAAGTCGTCGCCGTACCTCGCGACGAGCTGACGCAATAGTTTTCCGTGAATCAGAATGGCCAAATCGGGGCTTTGCACGTCACTTGACGCAGCCACTCCGCAAACCCCTTGGTCTTCTGAGTGGAAGATAAAGGTATTTGGAAGGTCAGGGTGAGGTCGTGGGGGGTCTATGCGAAATTGGTTTTCGTCTATCCACTCCAGCAGCCTGAAATTAACGGGGTCATCACCCATCGAAACCCCGAATGGACTTGCAGCGTCGCTTGGTGTTGTGAAGAGCGAGACAGCGAAGAGTGCAGCAGCCATGTAAGAAGCTTTCCATGCATGCATCAGGTCTCTCCTGTTCTTCGATCTCAAATATGCGCGAGGCAAAATCGTTCAATCAGTTTGTTCTGTTCGTCCACATGTTCCGAGGGCCAGAACAAGTGTCTGTCCACAAGCAAACGCCACCCGCGCGCTTGACCCGCAGAGTCAAGGTCGGCGAAGATAGCGAAGGGTGGCGGCAAGGGGTCCGGGTATGAGTATCGAGCGCACGCTGTTTGCCGCGGCCGACAAGATGCGTGGCGCGATGGACCCCGGCGAATACAAGCATGTCGCCCTTGGCTTGCTGTTCCTGCGCTATGTCTCGGCCGCCTTCGAGGCGGAGCGGGCGGAGTTCGCGGACGATGACCTGGCCGATCCCGAGGACCCCGATGAGTACGCTGCCCAGAACGTGTTCTGGGTGCCGGAGCGGGCGCGTTGGAGCCGGCTCGCCGCCGCCGCCAAGGCCGCCGACATCGGCGTGCAGGTGGACGACGCCATGCGCGAGATCGAGCGGTCCAACCCCTCGCTCCAGGACGCGCTGCCCAAGGTCTATGGGCAACGAGGAACTGCGCATCATTGCCACGGAGTTGGTCAACACCGTCCGCTCCAACGCCTCGGTCGACTGGTGGCGGAAGGAGAACGTCCGCACCAAGATGCGGGTCGCCATCCGACGCATCCTGAAGAAACACGGCTTCCCGCCGGACCTGCAGGCCGACGCCATCAAGAAGGTGGTGCAGCAGGCAAAGGTGCTCGCCCAACAGGTTTCCGGGGCGTAGCGATGGCTGCCGATGGCATGGCTAACGGGAAGAAACCTACGAAGGAGTAGGAGCCGGCATGGCCGAACATGACGCCCAAAGGGCGCCCAAGAAAGGGAGAGTGAACGTACCGGCAGCCGTTGATCGGATCGTGTGGGCGCGGGCAGCGGGGCGATGCCAGTATCGGAACTGCAACAGTAATCTGATCGGACATCTCGTCTCGGGAAGCAGAAAGGTAGTCCGCGGTTTTGTCGCCCATGTGATCGCGGCCAGTGCTGGTGGTCCGCGCGGGCACGAGGTCCTATCTGCGGAGCTGGCAAAGGACCCAGACAACGTCATGCTACTGTGCCATGGCTGTCATCGCACGGTCGATGTGGATCATCCCGAAGAGCACCCGGCCGAATTGCTGTACAAGATGAAGAGGGAACACGAGGGCTGGGTGCAGAGGGTTCTCGACCTCGGCGCGGGCAGCCAGTCCCACATTCTTCGCTTTACCAACAGGATAGAGGCGAACGAGACAGCCATACCCGTCGACGAATGTATCCGCAGCATCATGGCGATTGGGAGGACGCCGGCGACAGCCTCCCCTATCGATCTCAAACTTGGCATACCCGGCACCACAGATTCCGAGGATCTCTTCTGGGCCGCGGAACCTGAGGACCTCCGAAGATTCTGTGAGACGCGCCTTATGGGACGCTTTGCAGAGGGGACCATCCGGCATCTCTCTGTCTTCGGGTTCGCGCCGATGCCCCTTCTCATCTTGCTTGGGCGTCTGATCCCAGACGTGCTCGAGGTCGATGTTTTCACGCGCCATCGGGAGCCGCATCCTACGTGGACGTGGAAGACTGAGGGCTGCGGCTTCAATCCCACTGTGAGCGAGGGAGAGGCAGGACCGAGCCGGGTGGCGCTGAAGGTCGAGATCACCGACCGAATCGCAGACCACCGCATCACCGACGCCGTGGGAGAAACGGACCTGTCGATCTGGTCGATCACCTGTCGAGAGCCGGGCTATGATGTACTGCGCACCCGGGAGGATCTCAGCGCCTTTCGCGCGACAGCCAGGCTCGCCTTCAACCGCATCAAGGAGGTACACGGGGAGGACGCCAGCGTGATGGTGTTTCCCGCGGCTCCTACGGCGTGCTGCATCGAGCTAGGTCGCGTCTGGCAACCCAAGGCCCATAGGCCCATGGCGATCTACGATCAGGTTCAGGGACGGGGATTCTTGGAGCGTCTCGTAATCAAATGATTTTGTTGAATTGCTGGTTTAGGGGGTAGTCATGTTGTTCCTGGCGCCGGACGAGATCGACCGCTTTCTGGAACTCCTCGTCGAGGAGATCCAGGTTCCTCCCGGCAGGTACGAACAAGCGGAGAGCAGCTACCAATCCCTCGGCAAATGGATGCACCGCGAGCAATCGACGGTGCGCGATGGCGACCCTGACGTCTACGTGCAGGGTTCGTTCCGCCTCGGCACCGCCATAAGGCCCGCGTCGGACGAGGAGGACTACGACATCGACATGGTCTGCCGTCTCAAGTACGAGAAGTCGGATCTCACCCAGGCTGAACTGAAGCAGCGTGTGGGCATCGAGGTCAAGGCTTACGCCAAGAGGCATGGCATGACCAAGCCGAACGAGGGTCGGCGGTGCTGGACCCTGATCTACGCGGATGAGGCCCAATTCCACATTGATGTGCTACCGGCTGTCCCGGATTATGAGAAACGTCGACGCCTCAGGGAGGCCGGCCCCGGCATGGAAAGGCTCGGCGCCACAGCGCTGGCGATCACCGACGATGAACATCATGACTACCAGCGGCGGCTGGGCAACTGGCCCCGAAGCAACCCGAAGGGATATGCGCTCTGGTTCCGGGACCGGATGGGACAGGAGTTCACGAAGCGGGCCCTGAACGAGGCCATGAAGATGCGCGCCAGCGTCGAGGATGTTCCGAACTATCGTGTCCGCACACCTCTGCAGAGCGCCGTCCAACTGCTGAAGCGGCACCGCGATCACATGTTCAGCGGTCGCCAGGACGAGAAGCCCATCTCGATCCTCATCACGACCCTTGCCGCCCATGCATACGAGCAGGAAGCAAGCCTCTCCAACGCCCTCCTGTCGCTTCTTGGGAAGATGGATCGATACATTGAAGTACGATACGGCGTTCACTGGGTCGAAAACCCGGCTGACCCAGAGGAGAACTTCGCCGACAAATGGTCAGACCATCCCGAGCGGCGGGAAGCGTTCTACGTGTCCACTTAACCTTCTTGACTGACGAATGACATGACGGTTTCGATGGGTCTTCGGCCCATGTTGCGATAGCCGAGGTGCGGGCGCTCGGTGTTGTAGAACACGAGCCACGCGTCGAGGTCCGCTTGGAGTGCCTCGACGCTGTCGTAGAACTTCTCGCGCATCTTCACGCGGAAGAACTCGTCGAGGACAGTGCCGTTGAAGCGCTCGACGAAGCCATTTGTCTTGGGGCTGCGGACCTTGGTGCGGCGGTGCTCGATACCGTTGAGATCGAGATAGAGCTCGTAGGGGTGCTTCTCGGTCCCGCAGAATTCCCGGCCATTGTCCGTGAGCACGGCTTTCACCGGCAGGTCGAGGTTGCGGTAGAAGGGCAGCACGTCGTTGTGCAGCACCGCCACCGCTGCCTCGGGCTGCTTGGATACGTGCAGGAACCCGAAGGCATACGAGCCGAAGGTATCGACCACGGCGTGCAGATAGACCTTGCCCACGCCCTTGAGGGTGCCCACGAAAAAGGTGTCGGCCGAAAGAAGCTCCCCCGGAGCCCCTGATTCCACATGCCTTTCCTTGAAGCAGGGGTTCAGCTTTTCGAGGAAGGCCGCCTGCTCGCCCGTCAGCTCGATGGCCTGCTCGGCGTGCTTCGCCTCCAGCGCCAGCCAGCGATCGTAGCGCGTGCCCAGGCCGCTGTCGTTGAGAATCTTCTGGATCGTGATCGCCGACACGCGGATGCCTTCCAGCGCCAGCATCGCCTCGTAGCGGTTGCAGCCGAAGGACGGATGCTCCAGCGCCAGCGCCCGGATCTTCTCCACCGTCTCGGGCGGCGTGGTCTGCGGGTGAGACTTGTGGATCGGCGGCAGGTCCTTCAGACCCTCGAAGCCGTGTGTCTGGAACCGGCGCTTCCATTCATAGAAGCTGGTCCGGTCCATGCCGCGCTGGCGGCACGCCTCGGCCACGTTGCCGAGCTCCCTCGCCAGTTCCAGCACGCTGAGCCGATGCTGCGCCACCTTGCTGACCGCGTCTCGCGGCAGCCGCTTCTTCGCTGTCGATGTTTGTCCCATAGGGCGGTCCTCCTTCCCATGAATAGAACGTAAAGAAGGTTAAGTGGACATTCTACGAATGGCTCGCGCAGGCCCGGTCCGATTTTCGGGCGGCCAGTGCTGCTCGAACCGTCGAGGAGGCCGGGAGCTTTCTGACCGAAAGGATGGGCTCGACACCTGTCAATCGCGCGATGGGGCGTCATCCAGCGTTTCGGGGGGGCGGGCTTCCGGCGCGGATTGTCAAGGCCGCCAACCTGCTTCTCACCCCGTCTCACATGCGCAAGCCCCGATGGCCCCATGCGCCGCAGGGGGCAGTGTTGATCGTGAAGGCAACCTTTCAACGAAATGGGGGGCCGACGTTGACCTTTACAAGCAACGGTCCGGCACTGCCGAAGCACTGCTCACTGAGATTCCATGCGCAGACCAACGTTCCCGGTCCGTTCAATGTGTACTGGCAGGTGGTGAACACCGGGCCAGAGGCCGAAGCGAATGATGGCCTGAGAGGGTTGATCGAGGACAGATCCGTGGAGCACGGTGGCCTCGTACGCAAGGAAAGCACGCTCTACACGGGCAAGCACAGCATCGAGTGCTTCATTGTCAAGGACGGCCGACTCGCTGCGCGCAGCGGGCAGTTCATTGTTAACATCGGCTGACTATCCACGGCTGATCTCATCCGCCATGGATCTCATATTGTTCTACCTGTGCGTCGGCTTTTGGTACCGTGTACCGTAGGTTCGAATCCTACCGCCCCAGCCATCTCAACCCCTTGATTTTAATAAGCTCCGACATCAGCCGCCGGGGGTCAGAGGACGTGCCGGGACCCTCGGTTTACAATCCGGTTTACATACCGCATCGGATCGCCGGTTTCGGAGCCCGGCCACGCCGATCCTTGTTCGGCCCCTCCCCTTGACGACGTCCTGTCCGGAAGGGCCGCTGATTCCGCGTTGCCTGCGGGTCTGGGCGAGGTACAATCAGCCCATGAACATCCGCGCCCCCAGCACCGACCTCATCGGCATCGGCCTCTACACGGTCGGGGACGCCGCACGGCTGCTCAGGACACCGGCCGGGACGGTGCGGCGCTGGCTGGCGGGATACGAATACCGGCGGGACGGCGAACGGCGCCATGTCGCTCCGCTGTGGGAGCCGGACCTCCAGCATCCGGAAGACGGCGTGGAACTTAGCTTCCGCGACCTCATCGAGCTGCGCTTCGTGCGGGCCTTCACCGGGATCGGGCTCGACCTGCGCACGATCCGGGCCTGTCTCGCGGCGGCAAGGTCCGCGATCGACTCCGACCGCCCGTTCTCCTCCGGACGTTTCCGTACCGATGGCAAACGGATCTTCCTCGAGCTCACCAGGGGTACGGACGACCCTGCCCTGCTCGACCTGAAGAACCGGCAGTATGTCTTCCCGAAGATCATCGAGCAGACGTTCAGGGATCTCGACCTAGAAGACGACCTCGTCGTCCGCTGGCGGCCCTGGAAGGGCAAGGACAGCATCGTCATCGACCCGCAGCGGTCCTTCGGACAGCCGGTGGCCACCGCCTTCGGTGTTCCGACCATCGTGCTGGCACAGGCCGTCGAGGCCGAGGGCTCCGTGGCCCGGGTCGCGGCGCTCTACGAGGTGGATGCCGCGGTGGTCCGGGATGCGGTCGCGTTCCACAAGGAGCTGGCCGCCGCTTGAAGATGATGGTCGATGAGAACCTGCCGCCGGCCCTCGCCCGTGCCTTGGCGGCGCTGTTCGCCGGACAGCATGAGATCATCCATCTTCTGGAACGTTTCGGCAAGGGAACGACCGATATCGAGTGGATGACCGCACTGAATACCGAGGGTTCCTGGGCAGTCCTGTCGGCTGACCGGAGGATCTCCAGGAACAAGTCGGAGCAGCGCCTATTCCGGTCCTCCCGGCTCATCGCCTTCATCTTTGCCCCCGGCCTCCAGAGGGCCAGCACGGTGAAGAAGATGGAGCGCCTGATGGCGACATGGGAGACCATAGAGAAACAGGTTCCCCTGGTTCGGGGCGGTGCGATGTTCGAGATCCCGATGAGGGGGAACCAGCTGAACTCTCTTTGAGAGAAGCGCGGCCTTAGGTGGCAAATGCACCGGGCATGGTGTTCTGCACCTGACACAACGTCCCGCCGAGAGTGAAGACAGGTCAGCTATGCGGGACCTTTCTGCCGTTCGTGCCATCCAACCAATGACCCTTCGCGGTTGCCGCATGACCGACTTGGAGGGCAGGAAACGGCCTTGCGAGGATGCAGCGAAGAATCTGCGGAGTCTCTCGAAAGCTGTCCGTCACATAGGGACTTCAACCAGCAACACTGCGCTGCTCGCTGGCGTTGTAAAGGCGACGTCGGTGAACGCAACGCAAGAACAGGCTGTGTCCCTGTTGGTGGTGTAGGAGGAGGCCGCGCGCGGAGCCATTGGCGTAGCGCAGCGCGCGGCCGGCGGTGCCGCTGGCGGTCACCGTCGATCTTCAGAGAAGGTTCGGGTTGCGAGACCTGGAACCGACAATGGAGACGACGATGACCGACGACAGAATGGCGCTGCTTGAGCTGGTTGAGAAGCAGGCCGACGGCGACCTCGTGCGCGAGATGCTGGCCTATGCGGCCGAGCGGATCATGGAAGCGGAGGTCGAGGCCCGGACGGGTGCGGCCAAGGGCGCGCGCACCCAGTTGCGGGAGGTTCAGCGCAACGGATACCGCGACCGCGATTGGGACACGCGGGCGGGACGGATCGCGCTGGAGATCCCCAAGCTGCGCAAGGGCAGCTACTTCCCCAGCTTTCTGGAGCCGCGCCGCACGGCCGAGAAGGCGCTGGTGGCGGTGATCCAGGAGGCCTACGTCCACGGCGTCTCGACCCGCTCGGTCGACGATCTGGTCAAGGCCATGGGCGCGGGCGGCATGTCCAAGAGCCAGGTCAGCCGCCTTTGCGCTGAGATCGACGAGCGGGTGAACGCGTTCCTGACCCGGCCCTTGGAGGGCGCATGGCCCTACCTGTGGCTCGACGCGACCTATGTGAAGGTTCGCGAGGGCGGGCGGATCGTCAGCCGTGCCGTGATAGTGGCCGTCGCCGTGAACGAGGACGGCAAGCGCGAGGTGCTGGGCGTGGCCACAGGTCCCTCCGAGGCCGAGACCTTCTGGACCGAGTTCCTGCGCTCATTGGCCGACCGGGGCCTGCGGGGCGTGAAGCTGGTGATCGCCGACGACCACAAGGGCCTGCGAGCTGCCGCGCGCCGGGTGTTCAACGCGACCCACCAGAGATGCCGCATTCACTGGATGCGGAACGCCCTCGCCCATGCCCCGGCCAAACAGCGAACGGCGGTGGCTGCGATGCTGAAGACGATCTTCGCCCAGGAAACCAAGGCCGAGGCGCAGGCCCAGTGGGACACCGTCGCCGATGCGCTCCGCGAGAAACAGGACAAGCTCGGCGCCTTCATGGACGCCTCCCGCGACGACGTGCTGGCCTACATGGACTTTCCGCGCGAGCACTGGACCCAGATCGCCTCGACCAACCCGCTGGAACGGGTGAACCGCGAGATCAAGCGCCGAGCCGACGTCATCGGGATCTTCCCCAACGACGGGGCCATCATCCGCCTCGTCGGCGCGCTCATGCTGGAGACCAACGACGAATGGACAGTGGCGCGGCGCTACATGTCGCTTGAAACCCTCGCCCGCGTCACCGACAATCCCACCGTCAGGCTGCCCGCCGTGGCGACCTGACAAGCCCCGGACCTCTCCGAAGGTCAGCGCTCATACACCACGCCCCGGGACATGATCCAAGAACACAACCCGCCGAGCACATCTTGTGGCTATCCTCCGTGCGGGAGAACGCAGACGGCGCATCAGCACAGCCGGGACTGAGACAACTCGTGCAAATCTCAGCGAAAAGTCGGTCCGGCGGCGCCTCGCAATGATGGCAGGACGAAGGCTTTGCCCAGACTGGGCTAACTCGCTGAAATGAGAATGCGTGCGAGTTCATCCGGCGCGTCAATCATGACGTCGTGGCCACTGTCAACTTCGAATGTTTTCCAGCCTTCGCGCTTCTTCGCGAGATCATACTGCTTGGCGATCTGTGAGTTTCCCCAGTTGGTGGCGTAAATATAGGTGTGTTTTGCAATGCGGTCTGCATTGTTTCCGATCTGAATTCGTTCGTCAGGGTCTTGAAGGGATGCCCAGTAAGCCGCCGGTTCACCATGGGGCGATCCGCTTTGTTCACATTGAAGTACCAGGCTGGCGGCGGCGGAGTCAGCTTGTAGCCGCGTCCGAACAGCCAAACCGAGAGCAGGATCGGCAGCAGCCGCCAGCCGGGAAAAACATAATCGTTCATGCATTTGCCGCTCTCGGCCAACACGGAGTCAAGGAATACAAGATGGCCGATCCGGTCCGTAATCCGGTCAGCAACGCCGGCAATGACCATGCCGCCATAAGAATGACCGCACAGGATCACATCATTCAGATCTTCCCGTTCAAACAGGTCGACGACCTCGTCAATATGGGTGGTCAGGTTGATCTGGCGCGCATCCATAGACGCGCGCTCGGCCAGTCCGGCGAGTGTCGGGGCAAACACCTGATGGCCCTGTGATCGAAGGATCGCAGCGACGCGGTCGTAGCACCAGCCACCGTGGCTTGCGCCGTGGATGAGAACAAAGGTCCTGGCAGTCTGGGACAGAGTGGTCATGCATGCCTCCTGATTTCGCTCACGCAATACGGCTGATCGCTTGATCAGTCAACGCTGATCGTGCGATCAGTCAAGCCGCTTCATCTGGAGGCCCTGCAATGCCGGAATTGCGCCCTACTTTCCCACAAGGCGACGCCCGCAACACCATCGTGGACGCCGCGCTCACCGTGTTCGCCGCCAAGGGGTTCCACGGCGCTGCCACCCGCCAGATCGCGCTAGCTGCAGGCGTTTCCCAGCCGCTTCTGCTTCACCACTTCCGAAGCAAGGAAGCACTGTGGCATGTTGTCGGGGAACAGATTACCTCCGATTTCATGGCCTTCATGACCGAGGCGGTCGATGTGAGTTTGTCGCCGGATGACGCCATCACCACGATGATTCGCGCTTACCTGAGCTTTTGGAAAGAGCGGCCACTATCGTTTCGGTTCAATCTCTGGCGGCGGCTGGACGGCCTGCAGGAGGAACGCCTCTCCCGCTCCGAGACAATGACGCGTCCTGTGGTTGCTCTGATGCAACGCGCCCAGGCTACGGGCTTTATTCGAAATGACCTGCCGCCCGGCCTTGCTGCGATCATGGGTGGTGCGATGGTGCAATTTTGGCTTGATAGCCAGCTGGAAATCCGCGCAGCCCTTGCAGTGACCGGCGATGAAGGTCTCTCGGACGAGGAAATCATCGACCACATCGTTCGCCTTCTTCGTACCCCACGCTGACAAGCCTGTTGGTTCCACCAGATGCGTCCGAAGAACAGATGCTCGGTAGAATTGCTGCGCGAAGCATGGGCGTCTCGGTCGCTGAAGCTGCGCCGCGGCATGGCATCCACGCTGAGAGTCACCAAGGGGCCGAGCACGATGCTACACCCGCGAAGCTTCCTTCCATGCTTCGGTTTGCCTGAACATCGCTGAAGGGCTCACAGCGGTACCCCATAACGGGACCCTCTGTCAGGTGGCAATCACCAGCGAACCCTCGGTGCGCTGTCCAAATAAGGCCCGAGAACTGCCACAGGAAGAGGACGGCCGGCCATGCCGGCGGCCGCCCTTCGATCTTCCTCAGGGCGTCTCGTTGCCCTCGATCAGCTCATCCTCGTCGTCCTCACCGTTGGCCGCCGCGCTCTTCAGCTTTTCCTCATGCGCCATGAGCTTGTCGAGGATGCCGACAGCCATGGTCGGATTGGCCTTCGCGTAGCTCTGCAGCGTGAAGTGGGCGGTCTGGATGCTCCAGCCCATGTGCGACGCGATCTCCGCGATGCTGCACCCAGCGGCCAGAAGACGGGTCGCCGCCGCCCCGCGTGCATCATAGAGATGAAGTTGCTTGCGCAGGCCAAGCCGATCACGCCACACGGAGACCGCCCTGCCAAGCATGTCAGGGTTTCTGTACGGTTCACCGTCGCTCGACAGGATGATGGTGTCCTGCCCCGCCGGCAGCTCGTCGAGCAGTTTCCGGAAGCGCGGCGTCACCGGGATGGCGGCCATCTGCTTGTGGTTGCTCTTGTTGGTCGGCATCATGACCATCCAGTGATCCTTGCTGATCTTGTGGATATGCTCGCGGGTGAGGCGCCGCAGGTCGCCCGGGCGAAGGCCCGTCTCCATGGTGGCGACGAGGATGTTGCTCACATACTTCGGCGCGCCCTTCTCGAAGGCCGCGACCTCCTCGGGAAGCCAGATGATCTCTGCCCGGTTCGAGCGGCTCCGCTTCCTGATCTTGGCGAAGTGGAAGGCGCTGATCATCCGCCGGTCGTAACCGAAGGACACGATGCGCTGCAGCGTGCGCATCATGTTGTCCCCCGTCCCTTTCGCGAAGGTGCCCCGCCAGTCGATTGCCCGCCCCCGGATGCGGGGGTCAGCGAAGGCCGACAGGGGAGCCGTCCCGAAGGTTCTCTCGATCCCATTGGCGTGGACGATGTTCTTCCGGTGGTCCTTCTGGGTTCTGGGCGCCATGTCCTTGAAATCCTGGGACTCCAGGAATGCGTTGATGACGGCCTGGAAGGTTCCCTCCGAAGGCTTCCGCTTGCGCATGATCTGCTGATAAGCGTCGACATACTCGACGCTGTCCTTGCCGAACGGCTTGGTGCTGTCCCAGAACCGCGGGCCGCCGCGCCATGCGTAGTGGTATTCCGCAAGCGCCCCGTTGGCGAGGCGCTTGCGGATCCGATGGATGCCCTTGAGGTCGATGCGGACCCTAGCCATGGCGGGCGAACCATGCATCGGCCTCGGACGGGGCCTGCTTCGTCGCGCCTTCGATCGGCTTGGTGTGGACATGCAGCTTGTCGCCCTCGAACGTCAGCCCGTAGACGGTCAGGCCGAGCTCGACGGCGGTGTTGACAGCCCGAGCCACCTCAGCCTTGGTGACCTTCTTGCGATAGGGACCCCGGCGCTTCCGGGTGGGTGCGGATTCGGGAGCGGCCTTGCCGCCCAGATGGATGATGTTGGACATGTCGAGAGACCCGGTTTCATGGGTGAAACGGGGCGGACGCTCGACCTGGTTCGGGATGAATGCCGGTGCAGGTCAGTCCGTCGCGTCCGCCGGTGAGGCGGAGTGACGGACCGGTATCTGGCGACCGGTCGCGGCCATCGGGACGATGGCCGTCAGTGCGGAGAGATCATGCCGGGGCATTCGGGACTCCCTTCGGTTCATGCTGCCGGCGCGTCGACCCTCGATGGGCACGACAGCACCGGGGCGGGCGTGGGTTACGCCCGGCCTATGAACCCGAAGTGGAGATCACCGATTCGAAACATGGGAGCGATCAAGGGGCGACCCACAGAAAAGTCAAGCCCCTTCGGCGTCGCCTCATCGCGTTCCCGACAGCAGGGTCACGGGTTGACAGCTCCGGGCGCCGCGTGTTCTCTGCGCGCCATGGCGAACACCATGCGCATAACCCGGTCGCTCTGACCGCCGTTCTCCGGCTTCTGCCGGGGCTGTTGACGTATGCGCACCTGGAGCCCGCCATGGCCCACCGTATTCCCTTCATTGATGCCCGCATCCCGCTCCTCGACGAAAAGAGCATCGAGCGTCGCATCGAGGCCCTCGAAGACCGCGGAAAGGTCCGCTCCCTCATTTCGCAAGGGCCCTTTTCCCGTGCCCGCAAGATCCATGCATGGCTGATGGCTCGCTCCGGGCTCGCGCATCTGAAGTCCGACCAGATCAAGATGCTGGAGCCTCTGAAGAACGGCGTCCGATTGGCGGGGCTGGCTGACGTGCATGCCGCCGATCTCGTCGCCGCAGAGCTCCACGCCGAGATGCCCTGGATGGCGCCCGCGACACGGGCGGCCTGGCGCTCCCTCCGGCTGGCCGCTCTCAAGGGGCAACCCGTGCGGGTGCCTCCCCTCCTCCTGGTCGGCCCTCCGGGTATCGGCAAGAGCGCCTGGGCGCGCCAGCTTGCCGAACGGATCGGCGTGCCGTCGGTGGTGATCGAGGCGACCAACGAACCGGCCGGCTTCGCGGTGTCCGGTCTTCAGGCGGGCTGGTCTTCGGCCAGCCCGGGAAAGCCGTTGCTGGCGATCCTGCGCGGCCGGATCGGGAACCCGCTGGTCATCGTCGACGAGGTGTAGAAGGCCGGACGGGTGACCAGCAACTCCGGCACGCAGTATGACCTGGCGGGCGCGATGCTCCCCCTGCTTGAGCGGTCGACGGCCGAGCGATGGAGCTGCCCCTTCTTCCGTGTGGGCTTCGACATGTCCCACATCGGCTGAAAGCGCCGGCCGACCGCCCTTGGTCGTGCGGCTTGACTATTCGCGGAAGTTCCAGGGCATGAGCTCGGCGATGTCGCGCTGCATGTGATTGTCGAGGATCTTGCGCAGCGTAGCAGCAATGTAGGCCTCCGGGTTCACGCCGTTCAGCTTGCAGGTGCCGATCAGGGAGGCGATGCGGGCCCAGGTCTTCGCCCCGTCGGTGGAGCCGGCGAAGAGCGCATTCTTTCTTGTCAGGGGAATCGGGCGGATCGCGTCTTCTACGCCATTGGTGTCCATCTCGAGCCGGCCGTCGTCGAGGAAGCGGGTCAGCCCGTCCCAGCGTTTCAGGCCGTATCGGATATGGCGTGCCAGCTCGTTGGCCGAGGAGAGGTCCTGCAGGCAGGCCTCGAGCCAGGGCCGCAGGGCCTCGACGATGGGCTTCGAGAGCTTCTGGCGGACGGCCCGGCGCGTGGCGGGGTCACGGCCGCGGATCTCCTTCTCGATGGCATAGAGCGAGGCGATGCGGGCGATCATCTCGTCGCAGATCGGCGAGGGCGTGTCCTGGCCGAACTTGACGAAGCGCCGCCGCCAATGGGTCCAGCAGAACGCCAGGGTCCAGGGCTTTGCCGTCTTCAGCGGATCGGCCAGCACGTCGTAGCCGGTGTGGCCGTCGACCAGCAGCGTGCCGCCGGCGCAGCCCTTCAGGATCTCCTGTGCGACCGCACCGCCGCGGCTGGGGGAGTGGTGGAAGACCACGATCGGGGGATCGCTGCCGCCCCAGCCACGCTGGTCGCGCAGCACCACCCACAGCCAGTCCTTGCGCACGGCACCGGTGCCGGGGGCCAGCACCGGCACGGTGGTCTCGTCCATCTGCAGCCGGTCGCTGCGGCGCAGCTCGGCCATCATCGCGTCGATCACCGGGGCCAGCAGCTGCGCCGCCCGCCCCGACCATTCCGCCAGCATGCTGCGGTCGAGGTCGATGCCCTGCCGGCGGTAGATCTCGGACTGGCGATAGAACGGCAGGTAGTCCCCGAACTTGGCCACCATGCTGTGGGCGACCAGCGCCTCGGTGGGCAGTCCCCGCGGCACCAGCCATTCCGGCGCCGGTGCCTGGGCATGTTGAGCGCCGTTGCAGGGGCGGCAGACATACTTCGGGCGCACCGTCACCAGCACGCGGAACTGCGCGGGGATGACGTCCAGCCGTTCGGTCCGGCTCTCGCCCACCTTCTGCATCGCGCCGCAGCCACAGGGGCACAGGATGCTGTCGGGCTCGATCACCTGCTCGATGCGCGGCAGATGCGCCGGCAGGTGGCCCTTGTTGGGCTCGGGCGCCCGCGGCGCCTTCTTGCGGGTGCCGAGGGCCTTGTCAGCTGCCTCGCTTGCGGCGGCGAGCATGCCCGCGGCGGCCTCCACATCTTCGAACGGCAGGTTGTGCTGGTCCGGGTCGCGCTTCTCGGACTTCGCCCCGAAGGTGGCGCGCCGCATCTGCGCCAGCAGCCGCTCCAGCCGGGCACGGGCCTCCTCGACCTCCGCCAGGCGTGTCTCCGCATCGATGCGGGCGGCCTCCGACGCGGCCAGCCGCCGCTCGAGATCC
>Ga0213835_100558_pt1 | contig 32742 bp, 32 predicted proteins | sample SWPATP01_FD_160576 | JGI IMG/M metagenome (GOLD analysis project Ga0213835, IMG submission 160576) | Coastal seawater microbial communities from Marineland, Florida, United States - SWPA TP0 #1 | ecosystem: Environmental > Aquatic > Marine > Coastal | place: USA: Florida | collected 2016-08-05
CCCCGAACCGCCGAGACACCCATGACCCGCGCCTTCCGTCTGACCCTCGCGCAGCTCAACCCCACGGTGGGGGACCTTGCCGGCAATGCCGGCAAGGCCCGGGCCGCCTGGGATCAGGCCCGCGCCGCCGGCTCGGCCATGGTGGTCCTGCCCGAGATGTTCCTCGCCGGCTACCAGCCGCAGGACCTGGTGCTGCGCCCGGCCTTCCTCGCCGCCGCGCGGGCCGAGCTCGACCGGCTGGCGGCGGCCTGCGCCGAGGGGCCGGCGCTGGGCATCGGGCTGCCGCTGTGGCAGGGGGGGGCGATCTACAACGCCTTTGCGGTGCTCGCGGGCGGGGCGGTGCAGGCGATGATCCTGAAGCACCACCTGCCCAACGAGAGCGTCTTCGACGAGCACCGCCTCTATGCCCGCGGCCCGATCTGCGGACCCTACAGCGTCGCGGGCGTCCGCCTCGGCACCCCGATCTGCGAGGATGCCTGGCACGACGACGTGGCCGAGGCGCTGGCGGAATCGGGGGCCGAGATCCTGGTGGTGCCCAACGGCTCGCCCCATTCGCGCCGGCGGTACGACGTGCGGATGGGGCACATGGTGGCCCGCGTGGTCGAGACCGGGCTGCCGCTGGTGTATCTCAACATGGTGGGCGGGCAGGACGATCAGGTGTTCGACGGCGCCTCCTTCGTGCTGAACCCGGGCGGGCATCTGGCGCTGCAATTGCCGGGTTTCGACGAGGCGGTGGCGCATGTGGACTTCGAGCAGACCGAGGCGGGCTGGCGCGCGGTGCCGGGGCCGCTCGCGTCGCTGCCCGGGGAGATCGAGCAGGACTATCGCGCCATGGTCGAGGGTACGCGCGATTATCTGGGCAAGTCGGGGTTCGGCCGGGCGCTGCTGGGCCTGTCGGGCGGGGTGGATTCGGCGCTGGTGGCGGCGGTGGCGACGGACGCGCTGGGGCCGGAGGCGGTGCGCGCGGTGCGGCTGCCCTCGCGCCATACCTCCCCCGGGTCGATGGAGGATGCCGCGGCGGTGGCGGCGGCGCTGGGGCTCGCGATGGACACGCTGCCCATCGAGGGGCCGCGCGCGGCGCTCGAGGAGGCGCTGGCGCCGCTGTTCGCGGGGCGCGGGCCGGACGTGACCGAGGAGAACCTGCAGTCGCGCATCCGCGGCACGCTGCTGATGGCGCTGTCGAACAAGTTCGGCGAGATGCTCCTGACCACGGGCAACAAGTCCGAGGTGGCGGTGGGCTACGCCACCATCTACGGCGACATGAACGGCGGCTACAACCCGCTGAAGGACCTGTGGAAGACGCGGGTGTTCGAGGCCTGCCGCTGGCGCAACGCGCAGCACCGGCCGTGGATGCGGGGGCCGGCGGGGCCGGTCATCCCCGAGCGGGTCATCGCCAAGCCGCCCTCGGCCGAGCTGCGCGAGGACCAGAAGGACGAGGACAGCCTGCCGCCCTATCCGGTGCTGGACGCGATCCTGGAGGGGATGGTCGAGCGGGATCTGGGCGTGGCCGACCTGGTCGCGGCGGGGCATGACCGGGCCACGGTGGAGCGGGTGCAGGCGCTGGTGCTCGCCTCGGAGTGGAAGCGGTTCCAGTCCGCGCCGGGGCCGCGGCTGACGCCGCGGGCGTTCTGGCTGGACCGGCGGTATCCGATGGTCAACCGCTGGCGCGACCGGGGCTGAGGCCCGGGCGCCGGGAGGCCGGGCGGCAGTGCGGTGCGGGGGCGTGGGAGGGGGGCTGTCTGCCCCCCGTCGTGCTGCGCACGACCCCCCCGAGGATATTTGAGGAAAGATGAAGGGGAGGGGGGCGGGGGCGGTCGGCGGGGGGCTGCTGCCTGCCGGCGGTGCGGTCTGGCCGGGTGGCGATGCGGCGGGGCCATGGCGGGCGGGCTTTGCGTCCGGCGGGACTGGACAGTCACGGTCCCGCGCGGCAGTCTGCCCGGCACCGAGAGGGAGACTCGCCGATGCCGACCGCCGCCGAACGCCCGTGGCACTTCGTGCCTGTGGGGATCATCGCCCTGCTTTGGCACGCCGCGGGCGCGCTGGACTATCTGCTGACGCAGATCGACTTTGCGCCCTATACCAGCCAGGTGCCGCCCGAGTGGCTGGTCTATTTCGACGGCATGCCGATCTGGGTGACGGCGGCCTGGGCAATCGGGGTCTGGGGCGGGCTCCTGGGGGCGCTGCTGCTGGTGATGCGCGAGCACTGGGCGCCGCTGGCGCTGGCGGCGTCCTTCGCGGCGGTGCTGGTGTCGACGCTGTGGCTGACGCTGCTGGCCCGGCCGCCGATGCAGCAGGCGGTGGGCGAGGAGTTCACCTGGGTCATGGTGGGCGCCACGGTCTTTGCGCTGTTCCTGTGGCTCTATGCCCGCCGGATGCGGCGCGACAACGTCATCACCTGAGCTCGGGCGCTTCGGGGGAGGGCGGCGCGCGCCGCGCGCCGGGGTGGCGGGGGGCGCTGCCTGGTGCGTCACCGGGGTGGAATGCCGCTGCGCCAGGTCTCCCAGGCCTCGGGGGTGTCGAGGTCCAGCACGGCCCGCTGCCCGGCGAGAGGGTGGGGCAGGGGGGGCGTGGCGCGCAGCAGATCGCGCGCGCCGCTGTCGCCGTGCAGGGTGGCCAGCGCCGGAAAGAGCCGGGCGGGCAGGATGACGGGATGCCCCGGGGTGCCGTCCGCGGCGGTGGCACGGAGCACCGGGCGCGGTCTCGGAAGCGCCTCGAACCGGGCCAGCATGCCGGCGATGTCCCCGGTCTCGATCTCGGGCATGTCGGGCAGGAGCACCATCAGTCCGGCATGCCCCGCGCCCGCCTGCGCCGCCTCCCGAGCCGCCGCCCGCAGCGATGCCGCCATCCCCTCGGCCGCCTCCGGCACCGTCCGACGCCCGACGTCGAGCCCGTCGAGCGCCGCGTGTCGCGCGGCCGCATGGGGCGCCGTGTCGGGCGGCAGGGTCACCAGCACGGGAGCCCCGGTGGCGCGGGCGCGGGCGGCGATGACCGCCAGCACCGGCCGGCCCCCGACCGGCTGGGTCAGCTTGTCGGCCCCGCGCATGCGCCGGGCCTCGCCGGCGGCGGGGATGAGGATGAGGACGCTCAGCCCTCGGCCTCGTCGGCGGGTTTCGCCTGCAGCTGGCCGTAGCGTTCGGGGCCGATGCTGTCCATCAGGCCGAGCTGGGTCTCGATGAAGTCGATATGCCCTTCCTCGTCGGCGATCAGCCCCTCGAACAGCGCCTTCGAGACGTGATCCCCCACCGCCTCGCAGTGGTTGCGCGCCTCGATGTAGAGCGTGCGCGCGTCATGCTCGGCCGCGAGGTCGCATTCCAGCGTCTCGCGCAGGGTCTGCCCGATGCGCAGCGGGTCGAGCCGCTGCAGGTTCGGGTGGCCCTCGAGGAACAGGATGCGCTCGATCAGCCGGTCGGCGTGGCCCATCTCCTCGAGGCTCTCGGCGCGGGACTTGGCGGCGATGCGGCCGTAGCCCCAATCCTCCTGCAGGCGATAGTGCAGCCAGTACTGGTTGATCGCCGTCAGCTCACTGCGCAGCGCCGCGTTGAGATAGTCGATGACCTTGGCGTCGCCCTTCATGCGTTCTTCTTTCCTGTGTGCTCGCGCGGGTCAGCCCGCGCAGGTTCATGGGGACTTCGAGTGTATCGCAGGCGGCCATGGTGTCGAGAAAGAGCGGCAGGCAGCCGCCGCAGTCGGCCTGTTTGCCCAGCGCGCGCCAGACCTTGCCGGGGGTGATCAGCGTCGCGGGATCGGCGGCGCGCATCCAGTCGACCGCCGCGCGGATCTCGTGGTCGGTGATGGAGCGGCAGTGACAGACGATCATGGCGGGCCCCTATTTGGTCAGGATCAGCTTGCCCTGCCGCGTGATCCGCAGGGTGTAGACCTGGCCGTCGAGGAGGATGCGTGCCTGCACCCCGCCCTCGGTCAGGGCGCGGGCGTCGTGCAGGGGGGCGCTGTCGGACAGCGCGAGGGCGAGGCCGGCGGCACTCATCGCATCGCCTCGATGCGGTCGAACACGGTCGCAAGGCGCCGCGGCGGCGGCAGCAGCGCGACGGCGAGGAGATCGGCGCTGTCGCGCAGCCAGCGCGGCAGGCGGGGAAGGGGGGGCATGGCATGTCTCCAACGGTCTGCCTCGGGTCTGCCCTGGCTGTCCGGTGCGGGATGGCTCGGATGCGGGAAAGACTGAGTGAAACAGTCGGGCTTGTCAATTCCCGTCTCCGGGGCGGGCCGTTCGGTCGCAGGGGGGGCTCACGGGGGCGGGAGGGCCGCTTGCCCCGCGGGGCGGCTGCGCATAGACAGGGCCGCAACCGTCCCCTGCCGGAAAGGGCCCCGCCGCCATGGCCAAGGCGAAAGGCAAGACCGCCAACATCTTCGTGTGGATCATCCTCGGGCTGCTCATCATCGGGCTGGCGGGCTTCGGGGTGGACGGCTTCGGCGGGCGCGTCACGGCCATCGGGCAGGTGGGCAACCGCACCATCACCGTGCAGGACTATTTCCGCGAGCTCGACCGCGAGATCCGCAGCTTCGAGCAGAAGACCGGCGCGCCGCTGGGTTTCGAGCGGGCGCAGGCGATCGGGCTGGACCGGGCGGTGCGCGCCCGGCTCGTCACCCTCGCCGCGCTGGAGAACGAGGCCGAACGGCTGGGCATCTCGGTCGGCGACGCGGTGCTGCGCGACGAGCTGCTGGACGTGCCGGAGTTCCGCGGCCTCGACGGGCGGTTCAACCGCGAGGCCTATCGCTTCATGCTCCAGCGCGAGGGCTGGTCCGAGCGCGAGTTCGAGGACCGGCTGCGCCGCGAGCTCGCGCGCGGGATCCTGCAGGCCGGGGTGGTGTCGGGCACGCCCACGCCGCAGAGCTTTGCCGATGTGGTGCATGGCTGGCTGACCGAGCGGCGCGGCTTTTCGGCGCTGACGGTCACGCGCGCGGCGATGGAGACGCCGCTGCCCGAGCCGACGGATGCGGTGCTGCGCGGCTTCTACGACGCCAACCCCGAGGCATTCACCCTGCCCGAGGCGCGGCGCATCGCCTATGCGTGGCTGACGCCGGCGATGCTGATGGACGAGATCGAGATCGACGAGGAGGCCCTGCGCGAGGCCTTCCGGCTGCGCGAGTCCGAGTTCGTCCGCCCCGAGCGCCGGCTGGTCGAGCGCATCGTCTTTTCCACCGAGGCCGAGGCGCAGGCGGCGCGCGAGCGCCTCGATGCCGGCGCCGCCTTTGCCGAGGTGGCGGCCGACCGGGGCCTCGGGCCCGACGACATCGACATGGGCGACGTGACGCGGGCGCAGCTGCGCGAGGCCGGCGAGGGGGTCTTTGCGCTGGAGGGGCCGGGGGTGGCCGGGCCGCTGCCGAGTCCCTTCGGCCCGGCGCTCTACAATGTCGTGGCGATCCTCGCGGCGCAGGAGACGCCGTTCGAGGCCGCGGTGCCCGAGCTGCGCGAACAGCTCGCGCTGGACCGGGCGCGGCGGCTGATCGCGGATGCCTTCGACGACTATGAGGACATCCTCGCCGGCGGTGCCGAGCTGGAGGAGCTGGCCCGCGACACCGGCATGGAGTTCGGCGTGATCGACCTGCGCCCGGGCGAGCGCGACGGCATCGCCGCCTATCAGGCGTTCCGCGAGGCCGCCGCCGCGGTGGGCCCGCGCGACTTTCCCGAGATGCGCGCGCTCGAGGACGGCGGCGTCTTCGCGCTGCGGCTGGAAGCGATCGTGCCGCCGGCGCTGCAGCCCTTTGACGAGGTGGTGGTGCAGGTGATCGACGCCTGGGAGGCCGCGGAGGTGGCCGCGCGGCTGGAGGCCCGGGCCGAAGCCTTGCGCGAGGCCATGGCGGCGGGCGAGACGCCGGAGGGCCCCGGCCTCGACCTCGTGCGGATCGAGGATGCGACGCGGACCGACACCCTGCCGGGCCTGCCGCGTGCCGTGGTCGAGGCGGTCTTCGCGCTGGAGGAGGGGGGCACCACGGTGGTGCCGGCGGGCCAGCGGGCCTTCGTGCTGCGGCTCGATGCGATCCTGCCGCCGGACGAGGCCGACCCCTCGCTCGCCTCCCTGCGCGACGCCATCGCGCGCGAGGCCCGCAACAGCATGGCCGAGGACATCTTCCTTGCCTGGGCCGGCCTTGTCGAGCGCGAGGCCGGGATCTCGCTGAACCAGACCGCGATCGACGCGGTCCACGCCCAGATGCGCTGAGGGTCCATGGCCATGATCGAACCCGGCTTCGACGCCTTCGCCCGCGGCTGGGAGGCGGGCCGCGCGCAACTGCTGCACGCGCGGCTTGCGGCCGACCTCGACACGCCGGTGTCGCTGATGCTGAAGCTCGCCGAGGCGCGCAAGGACAGCTTCATCCTCGAATCCGTCACCGGCGGCGAGGTGCGGGGGCGCTACTCGGTGGTGGGGCTGAAGCCCGACCTGATCTGGCAGTGCCACGGGCAGACCGCGCGGATCAACCGCACCGCCCGCTTCGACCCCGACGCCTGGGTGGAGGAGGCCGCCCCCCCGCTCGAGTCGCTGCGCGCGCTGATCGCCGAGAGCCGGATCGACATGCCCGAGGGGCTGCCGCCCATCGCCGCAGGCCTCTTCGGCTATCTCGGCTATGACATGGTGCGGCTGGTCGAGCGTCTCGGCCCGCCCAACCCCGACCCGCTGGGTCTGCCCGATGCGGTGCTCATGCGACCCTCGGTGGTGGCGGTGCTGGACGGGGTGAAGGGCGAGGTGACGGTGGTGGCGCCGGCCTGGCCCACGCCGGGGCTGAGCGCACGCGCGGCCTATGCCCAGGCGGCCGAGCGGGTGATGGACGCGCTGCGCGACCTCGAACGGCAGCCGGCGGGCGAGAGCCGCAGCCTCGGGGTCGAGGCCGAGGTCGGCGAGCCGGTCTCGAACTTCACCCGCGAGGCCTACATGGCGGCGGTCGAGGCGGCCAAGGACTATATCCGCGCGGGCGACATCTTTCAGGTGGTCCCGTCGCAGCGCTGGTCGCAGCCCTTTCGCCTGCCGCCCTTTGCGCTCTATCGCTCGCTGCGGCGGACCAACCCGTCGCCCTTCATGTTCTTCTTCAACTTCGGCGGGTTTCAGGTGATCGGCGCGAGCCCCGAGATCCTGGTGCGGCTGCGCGCGGGCGAGGTCACGGTGCGCCCCATCGCCGGCACGCGGCCCCGCGGCGCCACGCCGGAGGAGGACCGCGCGCTGGAGGCCGACCTGCTGGCCGACGAAAAGGAGCGGGCCGAGCATCTGATGCTGCTCGACCTCGGGCGCAACGACGTCGGGCGGGTGGCGAAGATCGGCACGGTGCGGCCGACCGAAAGCTTCGTGATCGAGCGCTATTCCCACGTCATGCATATCGTCTCGAACGTGGTGGGCGAGATCCGCGAGGGCGAGGATGCGCTGTCGGCGCTGCTGGCGGGGCTGCCGGCGGGCACCGTGTCGGGGGCGCCCAAGGTGCGGGCGATGGAGATCATCGACGAGCTGGAGCCCGAGAAACGCGGCGTCTATGGTGGCGGGCTGGGGTATTTCGCCGCCAATGGCGAGATGGATTTCTGCATCGCGCTGCGCACGGCGGTGCTGAAGGACGAGACGCTGCACATCCAGGCCGGCGGCGGCGTGGTGTTCGACTCCGACGCCGCGGCCGAATGGGAAGAGACGGTGAACAAGGCCCGCGCGCTGCGCCGCGCCGCCGCCGACGCCGGCCTCTTCGCCGATCGCGGCAACCGCTGAGGCTGGCCGCCTCGCGCGTCAGGCGCGGGCGGCCTCGCCGGCGTCGATCTTCAGCCGGGTCTCGAACGCCTTCGAGATGTGGTCCTTCAGCGCCGCATAGGCGCCGTCGCCATCGCGTCGCGCGATCGCCTCGACCAGCGCATCATGTTCGGCCAGCGCGGCGAGGCCCCGCCCCTCGGCCGCCAGCGAGGTGACCGCCAGCAGCGCCATCGAGCGGTGCACGAGGTCGAGCTGCTGCACCAGATAGCGGTTGTGCGAGGCGAGGTGGACCTGCTTGTGGAACCGCTTGTTGGCCCGGCTCATCGCCTCGGGGTCGGCGATCAGCTCGCGGTCGGCCGTCACCATGTCGCGCAGGACGCGGATCTCTTCCTCGGTGGCGTGGCGGGCGGCCAGCCGCGCCGCCAGCCCCTCCAGCTCGGCCCGCACCACATAGAGCTCGGCCAGCTGGTTGTGATCCAGCGAGGCCACGATCAGGCTGCGGCCGTCGCGCACCAGCAGGCTCTGCGTCTCCAGCCGTTGAAGCGCCTCGCGGATGGGGGTGCGCGAGACGCCGAAGCGCTCGGCGAGTTCCGACTCCACCAGCCGGTCGCCGGGCTTGTAGGTGCCCACATCGATCGCCTCGAGGATCAGCGTATAGGCGTCGGACTGCCCGTTTCTGGTTTCGTTCATCTCGGCCTCCGCAGACGGTATGCATCGATATGCACTCTCGGGCCCCGGACGCAAGTGCGGGTTGAGCCACCCGGCGGTTCCGGCGCGGGGTTTTGCCCAACGAAGCGGCGTGCCCCCCCTGCGGCCGGCGGCCGCGCAGCGCTGTGGGCTCCGGGGGGACCGCATGCATGGGAGGGGGACGCCCCCCGGGGAACGCGCCGACCCGCATGCAGGGGGCCCGATGAAGATCCTCGCAGTGTCGGGCGCTGCGGTCCCGGTTGCGGGCTTGCGTGCGAACTGCGACACGGGCGGGGAGGGTGCGACCTGCATGAGGGCCGTGGACGGCGTCCCGGCAACGGCCCGGGGGCACGGCGGCCTTTCGGACGGGAGCCGGGGGATTGCCGAAGTCGACCCCGGGGCCGGGGCGGACGACGCGGACGAAGCCCAGGGCACGGCGATCCTCCGGCCGCACCGCCGCAACGTCGCGCAGACGCCCACGGCGGTGACTCCGGGGGCGCATCGTGATGACCCCATGGCCCGACCGCACCATGGCATTGAACTCGGGGGCCATCGAACGCGGATGGGCATTGACCACGGGGCTCGTCGGCCTCCATCTGCTCCCGGGGCGGCGCGTGCCGCCCCGGTCGCGGAAACGGAGGGATCGCCCGATGCCGAAGGCGCAGTTCGCCCATGTCACCGCCTGGGTCTTCGACCTCGACAACACGCTCTACGACCCGGGCGTGCGGCTGTTCGACCAGATCGACGCGCGCATCACCGCCTATGTGATGCGGGTGACCGGCCTCGACCGCCCCGAGGCCGACCGGCTGCGCCGCCACTACTGGCGGGAACACGGCACCACGCTGGCCGGGCTGATGGCCGTGCACGGGGTCGAGCCCGAGGGCTACATGGCCGAGGTGCACGACATCGACTTCGGCGTGCTCGCCCCCGATCCGGCGCTGCGCGACGGCATCGCGGCGCTGCCCGGGCGGCGGATCGTGCACACCAACGCCTCCGCCCCCTATGCCGAGCGCGTGCTCGAGGCGCGCGGCCTGTCGGACCTCTTTCACGCCGTCTATGGCGTCGAGCATGCGGGCTATCGCCCGAAACCGCTGCGCGCGGCGCATGAGGCGGTGCTGGCCGCCGACGGCATCGCCCCCGACCGCGCCGCGATGTTCGAGGACGACCCGCGCAACCTGACCGCCCCGCATGCGCTGGGCATGCGCACCGTGCATGTCGCGCCCGAGCCCGCGCCGGCGCCGCATATCCACCACCACACCGACGACCTCGCAGGCTTCCTCGCCCGCCTCGGCTGAGTCGGCGCGCTGCGCTGCGGCGGGACAGGATGCCGCAGCGCAACATGCCGCATTCCGAATGCGACTCCCGCATGCCAGATATACGGCGGTATACATGCAAGGGAGACTCGCGAAATGGCTACCCTCCGTCTCATCCGCCGCAGCGTCCACGCCATCCCCGTCGTCGGCCGGATCACCCGCGAGGTGACCGAGGGCGATGCCGACAACAAGTGGTATCTGGCCGTCATCCTGCTCACGCTCTGGATCCTGGCCGGCATGACCTGGGGGCTTCCGGCCGTGGTCATCCCCTTCATCATGGCCGCTCCCCTCTGCCTCGTGATGCTGATCGCGATCAGCCGCGGCTGAGAACGCGCCGGGCGCCCTTGGCCGGCGGTCTCGTGCGCCCTATTCTCCCCCGTCATGGAGGAGACACCGATGCGACAGACGACGGATGTTCTGATCTCGGGCGGCGGGGTGGCGGGCCTCGCGGCGGCGGCGGGCTTCGGCGCGCTCGGCCTCGGGGTGATCTGCGTCGATCCCGCCCCGCCGGTGACCGAGGCCGCCGCCGAGGGCGCCGACCTGCGCACCACGGCGCTGTTGCAGCCCTCCGTCGCGCTCCTCGACCGGATCGGGCTGTGGGAGCGGCTGGCCCCCCATGCCACCCCCCTGCAGGTCATGCGCATTGTCGACGCCGGCGGCGAGGCGCCCGAGCCGCGCGTCACCCATGACTTCGACGCCGCCGACATCTCGGACCGGCCCTTCGGCTGGAACCTGCCCAACTGGCTCCTGCTGCGCGAGATGGTGGCGCATCTCGCCACCCTGCCCAATGTCAGCTTCCGCCCCGGTGTGGGCACGCGCCGCCTCGTCACCCGCGACAGCGCCGCCATCGTGACCCTCAGCGACGGCGTCACCGTCGCCGCCCGCCTGCTCGTCGCCGCCGACGGGCGCAACTCGCCCATGCGCGAGGCGCTGGGCATCGGCGTCACCACCCTGCGCTACGGGCAGAAGGCGCTGGCCTTCGCCGTCACCCACCCGAAGCCCCACCACAACGTCTCGACCGAGATCCACCGCTCGGGCGGCCCCTTCACCCTCGTGCCGCTGCCCGACCTCGACGGCCGCCCCTGCTCGGCCATCGTCTGGATGGAACGCGGGGCAGAGGTGCGCCGGCTGACCGAGCTGGACGTCCCGAGCTTCGAGGCCGAGATGTCGGCCCGCTCGGCCTGGCTCTACGGGCCGCTGACGCTCGCCTCGCGCCGCACGGTCTGGCCGATCATAAGCCAGATCGCCCTGCGCCTGCACGGCGAGCGCTGTGCCCTGATGGCCGAGGCCGCGCATGTGGTGCCGCCGATCGGCGCGCAGGGGCTGAACATGAGCCTCGCCGACCTCGCCGCGCTCCTCGACCTCGCCACCCCCGAGACGCTGGGCAGCCCGCGCATGCTGGCGCAGTACGAGCGCCGCCGCCACGCCGACATCCGCATGCGCGTCTTCGGGATCGACCTGCTGAACCGCGCCTCCATGGCCGGCAGCCGCCCGCTGCGCGACCTGCGGGCAACCGGCCTGAACGCCCTCTACGGCGTCGCCCCCGTGCGGCGCGGCCTGATGCGGCTGGGCATGGGCATGGCAGGCTGAGGATCGGGCCGGCTGAGCATCGGGCCGGCTGCGCAGGGGACCGCCTGAACCCCGGCCCCCGGCACAGGGGAACGCGCCAGGCCGTTACGGGCCAATAACGCCGGCGCCACCGTCCTCCGGAACGCCCCCTGTCTCCCTTCATCTTTCCTCAAATATCCTCGGGGGGAGTCACGCAAAGCGTGACGGGGGGCTGACAGCCCCCCAGCGACGTCTCCGCCCGCGGTGCCCTCGGGCCCATGCCGAACACCCCCGGATGCCCCGCGACACCACTGCGGACGCGCACGACAACCCCGGGATGGCCAAACACAAGGCGGGGGGCGCGAGGCCCCCCTACACATCCGCCCAACGTGACGCCGTCAGCCCTTCTCGGCCGCCTTCGCCGGCGCCTGCGCGGCGGCGGGGCGCGGCGTCGGCACGGCGGCCTGTGGCGGCGCAAGCCGCGGCTGCGGGCCGCCGGTGCCGATCGGGTCGTCCTGCCGCTGCACCGAGCCCTCGAAATGCGCGCCCGACTCGATCGCGATGGTCTTGTGGATGATGTCGCCCTCGACCCTGGCGCTGGAGCTCAGGCGGACCTTCAGGCCCCGCACCCGGCCGACGATCCGGCCGTTCACCACCACGTCGTCGGCCACGATCTCGCCGCGGACGGTGGCGCCTTCGCCCACCGTCAGCAGATGGGCGCGGATGTCGCCGTCCACCGTGCCCTCGACCACGATGTCGCCGGTGGTGCGCAGGTTGCCGGTGATGGTCAGGTCCGAGGACAGCACCGAGGCCGGCGGCTTCGCCTTGGGCGGGGCGCTGCCCTCCATCATCGGGCGCGCGGAGAAAGCCTCCACCGGACGGGGCGCATCCTCGTCCTTGCGGGGGGCTGGCTCGTTGATCCGGCTCTTAGAAAACATGTCGTGCTGCCCTTATCCATCTCATCGGGTCGACGGGAGAGCCCCCGATATGCACCTCATAGTGGAGGTGGACGCCGGTCGACCGGCCCGTCGTCCCCATACCACCGATCCTCTGACCGCGCGAGACCCTTTGCCCCTCTCTCACATCGATTTGCGACAGATGCGCATAAAGCGTCTCGATGCCGAAGGCATGCCGGATCACCACCGTGTTGCCATACCCGCCCTTCCAGCCGGCATGGGTCACCACCCCCTCCGAGGTCGCCAGGATCGGGGTGCCGCGCGGGCCGGCAAAGTCGAGTCCGTTGTGCATCCGCGTCCGCCCGGTCTTGGGATCGCGCCGCGTGCCGAAGCCCGAGGTGAAGCGCACGTTCGCGGCGGTCGGCCGGGCAAAGGGCGCGCGTTCCGCCCCGATGCGGAAGAGGTTGATCCGGTCGAGCCCCGACAGGATCTCGTTGGCGCGCTCCTCCAGCGGGTCGGCCTCGAGCGAGCCGCGGGTCGAGATGGCGATGGGCCGCAGCCGGTCCTCGGGGCCGGCATGGGCGTTGCGCACCTCGTTGAGAACGCGCTCGGGCGAGATGCCGGCATCGCGGAACATCCGCTCCAGCGGCATCATCGACACGCTCACCGCCTCTTCCAGCCGGGCAAAGACACGGCCGTTGCGCTCCTCGGCGAGGCGCTGCTCCAGCGCCAGATGCTCCACCTCGCGGCGGGCCTGCTGGGCGGCCACGGCGATCTCGTCGCGCTGCTCGGCGGTCTCCTTCAGCGCGGCGACGAGGAAGACCAGCGCATCCTGCATGTCCTCGGCGCTGGGGCCGCTTCCGTTCTCGCCCGGGGTCTCGATCGCCATGATCAGCTCGGCCAGCTCGCGCCGCGCCGCATCCCGCTCGCCGATGGTGCGCCGCAGCGTCGCCTGGATCACGTTGATCCCGGTCTCCATCTCCTTGCGCCGCTCCTCCGAGGCGAGGAGCGCGCTCTGCATCTCCGACACCTTTTCCAGCGCCAGCGCAAAGCGTTCCTGGGCCTGCAGCGCCTCCTGCGCGCGGGCGTCCCGCTCGGCCGCCATGTCGTTGAGGCGCGTCTCGTAGAGCATCTGCTCGCGCTTGGCCTGTTCGCGCAGCGACCCGGCGCCGATGCTGTCCATCAGGAAGATGGCGGTGATGACGATGGTCCAGCCCAGCACCAGCGCACTGCCCCCGGCGCCGACGAGCTGTGCGAGTGGCGTCAGGCGGATGAAGCGGGTCTCTTCGCCCGAACGCAGGAACAGTCGTTTTTCGCCTATATGCCGGCCCAGGGCCGTGTTCACGTGCTCGGTTAACGTGCGCAATGCCCCGTTCCCTGCCCTTGCCCCCTGCGCCCGGCCGTTGATCGCACCGTGGCGCTTCCGACCCGGTGTTAGGCGAGAGGCGTTCCCGTTCGCAACCCGATTGCCCGGACTTCGGGCGCCGCGCCTCCGACAGCCGAAAAATCAGCGGAATCTTGCCGAAAGCCTGGCGGGCAAGGTCGGATTTCTGCCCACCGTTTGAGCAACCCGTCCGGCCGCCCGATCCGGGCCCGGGCGCGCCTCGCCCGCCCTGTCGGCGGCGCCCGGCGCCGTGCCGCCGGCCCGCTCCTCTGCCTGCTGCCGGAGCGCCCTCCGCGATCCGGAGCGCCTGCCGCGCAACCGGCAGCCCGGACCCCTTCCGGGGCCTGGTCCGCCCCGACCCCGACGCCTCACCCGAGGCAGCGGCCCCCGACGCCGAAGACGCTGCGACACCCGCGCCCCGGCGGCCGCTGCCGCGTCCGAAGCCCGCGGCCCCAGGCGCCGAGACCCCACGCGCGCCGCCGGGTCCTCTGTCGCCCAAGCCCCCATGACAGAAGGTCCTCCGTCGCCGGAAGCCTGTCCGCGACGGGAGCCCTCCGTGGTCGAAGGCCCGGTCCCGACGGCAGGTCCTCCGTCGTCGAAGGCCCGGTCGCGACAGGTGGTCGCTGTCGTCGAGCTCCGGCGCGGCAGGAGGTCCGCAGTCGCCGAATCCCGGTCGCGACCGCAGGTCATCCATCCGTCGTCGAAGCCCCTGTCGCGACAGGTGGTCGCTGTCGTCGAGCTCCGGCGCGGCAGGAGATCCTCCGGTGCCGACAGCCCACCCCGGCGGGAGGCCCTCCGTCTCCCAGGTCGCGGCCACGACAGGAGGCCCTCGGGCGCCGGGAGTCTGCCCGGGACCAGGACTGCTCCGCTGCCGGGAGCCTCGCCGCCTCGGGGCCTCGTCGTGTGCAGTCGGCCTCGTCCGGGCGATGACCTCCGCCCGTAGCCGAAGCTCCCTCCGGTGCCGAGGTCTGCCCGGGGGCGGCGCCGGTCCACATGCCTTGCGCGCGCCGCCCCCGAGGCCGGTCGCACCGGGCGGGGGCAGGGGCGGGCGCCAACCGTGGCGCGGGGCCGGCAGACCGCCCGGCCCTCCAGCGACGCAGCGGCCGTCCGCCGTCGCGGATCCCGTCCAACCGTCCGCCGTCGTGGATCCCGCCCAACCGGCTGGAGCGCGGGAGGCGCTGACGTCCCGGCGCTGACCGATTGTCACGCGGCGCGAGGGCCGCCGCCGGCGCCGGACGCCGGCGGGGGCGGGATGCCTCCGTCAGCGCCAGCGCGGCCTGCTCCGCCTTCGTCGGGGCCCCCTCCGCCTCAATCTGCACCGCCGAGGCTCATGGGGCGGTCTGCGCCGGTTTCGGCCGCTCCGCGCGACGGGCGGCGGAGATCGGGGCGGCGGGCGCCCGAGCCTCGCCGGAGAGGGGCGTCTCGGTCAGCGCACTGCGCGACCGGCGCCAGATCGGCTCGGCCTCCGCCAGCGTCCGGCCCATGGCCCCGGGGTCGTCGCGCGCCGCAGCCTCGAGCCTGCGCATCGCCTCCGACAGCTGCATCAGGCCAAGCGTCCCCGCAGCGCCCTTCAGCTCATGCGCGAGTGCCTCCAGCTCCCGGGCCGCCGTCGCGGCGACGCTGGCGGCGAGCCGGTCCATGAGGTGGTCCGTGTGTGCGACGAATTGCGCCCGCAGATCGGCCATCGCCTCGGGGCCGAGGAGTTCCAGGTGCTCGCGCACCGTTTCCTCGTCGACCAGAGGTCGCGCCACGATCGACGGCGCCGGAGGGTCATGCCCGGAGGCCGGTGTCCCGTTACGGCCCGATCCCGGCCCCGTCTCCGGGGGAGCCGCCGATGCGCTGACGGGCAACGCCGTTCCTGACGGGCGCAGGTCGGACGGCCTCCGGGGCGCGCCATGGGGGGGCGCCTCGGCCCCCGGCCCCGCGTGGCCGGGTGGATCGATGGGAGACGCCGCCGCGGCGGGCGATGCCTCGCTGCGGATCTCGGCCATCGCGCGGCGCAGCGCCGAGAGGCGGACGGGCTTGAGAAGCGAGGTGCGCAGGCCCGCGGCCTCGAAACGCGCAAGCTCCTGCGGCATGGCATGCGCGGTCAGGGCATAGATCGGCACCGCGGCCGAGGGACCGCCGGCGCGGATGTGGCACGCCGCGGTGACACCGTCCATCTCGGGCATGCTGATGTCCATCAGGATCGCATCGAAACGGGTCTCGCCCGCCAGCGCGACGGCCTCGATCCCCGAGGTGGCCAGCCGGACCCGGTGGCCGTCATCGCTCAGCATCCGGGCGATGACGGTGCGGTTCACGGCGTTGTCGTCGACGACGAGGAGATGGAGCGGCGCGGCATCGGGCGGCGGCATCGGATCGGGCGTCGAGGCCTCGGCCGTCGCGGCGGGCGGGGCGATCGCCGGGAGGGGCAGGCGCACCCAGAACCGGCTGCCCCGGCCGGGCGTGCTGTCGGCGCCGATCTCGCCGTCCATTGCCGCGCTCAGCCGGCGGCAGATGGCGAGCCCCAGCCCGGAGCCGCCGACCTCGCGGCTGTAGGTGGGGTCGAGCATGACGAAATCGTCGAAGACGCGCCCGAGGTCCTCCGCGGCGATGCCGACGCCGGTGTCGATCACCTCGAACTCGATCAGCCCGTGCCCCTCGCCCCCCGGCACGCGCCGCGCGGTCAGCGTCACCTGCCCGTCGGCGGTGAACTTGATCGCATTGGACAGGAAATTCTGGAGGATCTGGCGCAGCCGGAAGCCGTCGGCCGAGACATGCGAGGGCAGGTCGGGCGCGGCGGCGAGCACGAGGCGGTTGCCGCGCGCCTCGGCCAGCGGACGCAGCGATGCCGCCGTCTCCTCGAGAAAGGGGGCCAGCGCGAGCGGAGCGGGCGTGACCGCCACCCGTCCGGCCTCGATCCGGGCGATGTCGAGGACATCGTTGATCTGGTGCATCAGCTGCAGCGCCGAGGAATGGGCCAGCGCGACGAACTCGGCCTGCCCGGGGTCGCGGATCCTGGGCCTGACGATCTCGAGCGAGGCGAGGATGCCGTTGAGCGGGGTGCGCATCTCATGGCTCATCACGGCCACGAAACTCGCCTTGGCGCGCTGGCCCGCGAGCGCCGCATCGCGGGCGACGCGCAGCTCCGCCTGGGCCCGCTGCTGCCGGGCATGCAGCCGTGCCAGCAGGCCGACCAGCGCCAGCAGCAGCGCCACCAGCGCCCCGGCCACCAGCGCCACCCGGACCAGCAGTTCCGCCAGCGCCTCACGCTGCGCATCGGCCGATTGCGCGAACCGGTCGAGCACGCGCAACACGGTCTGCCGCACCGGCGCGTGCAGCGCCGCCGTCGCCTCGATGAGGTCGGGAAGACCCGCCCGCAGTGCCTCGTCCGGACCGTCCATCATCGCGACATGGCCATCCAGGAACGCCCGCAACGTCGCAAGCCCCGCGATCAGCTGCGCATCGTCGGGCATCTCGGCCCCGACCTGCCCACGCTGCAGGATGTTGACGCGGCTGTAGAGCACGTCGAAGCGGGTGCGCACCGGGTCGAGCCCGTCTCCCCGTAGCGCCCGCTGGGCCGCAAGCTCGAGCCGCAGGACATCGACCTCCAGCTGCGAGGCCGTCCACTGCACGTTGTCGAGCCCGGCCGTGCGCAGGTTGCGGAACTCGCGCGCCGCCTCCACCGCAAGCCCGGCGACGAGCGCCAGCCCGGCCGCCAGCACCAGCGCCACCGGGATGAGCCGAAGCAGCCGCGAGTGCGGCGGGCGCGGGGGGCGAAAGGGGGCCTCGTCGGGCACGCGCTACCTCTCGACGTCGATGAGGGTCAGTTGCCAGATGCTGCGGGCATAGGTGGTCTCGTTCCGAAAGGCGGGATTGTCGTCAAAGGGATAGATCAGCCACAGCGGCCCGCGCTCGCGCACCGGCATGGGCTGGCCGTCGCGCAGGAAGGCCAGGATGGGGCCGTCCTCCTTCAACTCGGCGATCGGGATGACGACCTGATAGCCGTCGATGGCGCTGGCCACGATGCGGGTGCCGTCGGCCCCCAGCATGTCGAGAAGATCGCGCAGCAGCACGCCGCTGTAGGTGCTCACCCCCTCCGTCCACACGGTGGAGGTGGCGAATTCGGTCCGCGGCAGCGCCTCGAGCATGGCGCGGTCGAGCTGCGCGGTGCCGTCGGCGTTGGTGCGGCCGATGCTGCCCGAGACGCTGAGGATGACCTTGCCCTCGGGGACGGCGAGCGCCTCGGCCTCCGCCCCCGCGGTACGGGCCAGCGCCAGCCCGGCCAGCAGCAGCATGGCCAGCGCCATGCGACCGCGACCACCATACGCCTGCCTGCCGATCATGCCGTACCTCCACGCCCCGTGCCGCGCGTCCGGCGCCGATGTCGGTCGCTCCGGGCGACACCCGCTCGCCCGCCATCCTGCAGCACAAACCGTAACCAACGAGATAACGTCGGCGCGACGATCTACCAGCGGCGGAGCGCGGTCTCGTCGGCCTCGCGGGCGTCGACCCAGGCCTCGGCCCCGTCCGAGGCGGTCTCCTTCTTCCAGAAGGGGGCGCGGGACTTGAGGTAATCCATCAGGAACTCGGCCGCGGCGAAGGCATCGGCGCGATGCGGCGCGGCGGTGGCGACCATCATGATCGTCTCGCCGGGGCGGAGCCGGCCGTGGCGGTGGATCACCAGCACATCCGCCAGCGCCCAGCGCCGGGCCGCCTCGGCGGCGATGGCGGCGATGGCGCGCTCGGTCATGCCCGGATAATGCTCGATCTCCATCGCCGCCAGCCCGCCCCCCGGCCGGTCGCGCACGATCCCGGCAAAGGTGACGACGGCCCCCGTGCCCGCGCCCGCCCGCGCCGCAAAGCCCCCGGCCTCGGCGCCGAAGTCGAACGGGTCGGCGGCGACGCGGATGTCCATGGCGCTCAGCCCCCGGTCATCGGCGGAAAGAACGCCACCTCGCGCACGCCGGCGAGCGGGGCGTCGAAGTCGCCCAGGTCCTGGTCCAGCGCGACGCGCAGGGCCGAGACATCGGCAAAGGCCGCCGCATGCCCCTCGCTGCGGGCCTTGAGCTCCTCCACCAGGGCGGCGACGGTGGCGGCGCGCGTCTCCACCTGTTCGCGCGGCAGGCCGACCCGCTCGCGCACCCAGGCGAAATAAAGCACCTCGATCATCGTCCGACCTCGTCCTTCAGATGCGGCACCGACTTGGCGAAATAGTCCCAGCCGGTGATCAGCGTCAGGGTCGCGGCGATCCAGATCAGCACGAGCCCCGCGGTATAGGCATACCACGCCGCCACCGCCTCGGCCCAGACCATCGTGTCCCGCGCCATCAGCCGCGCCAGCCGGTCGGGCCCCAGCATGTCCAGCCGCTCCTGGTGCATGTAGTCGAGGCCGGTGGCGAGGAACAGCACCCCGATGGCCACCATCTGCGCCGTCGTCTTCCATTTCGCCAGTTTCGTGACCTGCAGCAGCCCCGCCTTGGCCCCGAGGAACTCGCGCAGGCCCGAGACGAAGACCTCGCGGAAGAGGATCACGGTGGCGGGCAGGATCAGCCAGGGGTCCATGCCGGAATAGCCGGTGATGACGAGGAGCGCGATCACCACCATCGCCTTGTCGGCGATGGGGTCGAGCATGGCACCGAGGCGGCTCTCCTGCTTCCACAGCCGCGCGAGATAGCCGTCGAAATAGTCGGTGATCGCGGCCCCGACAAAGAGGGTCAGCGCCAGCCAGTCCGCCCAGGGCCGGTTGAAATAGAGAAACATCACCGCCACCCCCGGGGCGGCCAGCAGCCTCAGCGTGGTGAGCACATTGGGGACGGTCCAGCGCATGCGCCACCGATAGCCGGGATGGCGCAGGGGGGGAAGAGGGCACCGCCGGGCTGCGACAGGCGGCGCGGGCCGTCGCCGAGCCCCGCGCCCGCCGCGACGGCCCGGCCACGCGCCGGCGCACGGAGCCCGCCGCGCCCCGGCTCCCACCCATGCAAGCCCGCCTTGCCCCCCGCAGGCCCGCGTCCCGAGTTCCCCGCTCCCCCATTCCCGACGCCCTCGGTGCCCGAGCCCCGCTGTCCGGCCCCCTTCGCAGATCTCCGGCCCGGCCCGCCCATGGCAGGCTCCCGCAGCGATGTGCCTCCCCCGGCAGCGGCCAACGCACCCCGGCGACACCTACCCCCCCGCGCGTGAAACCGCTCCCCGGCGACCCCGCCCCGGCCCCGCCCGGAGCCCCGCCCGGAGCCCCGCCGGCCTCCCGGAGACCCGAGGCGCCGCGCCCTCCCCGGCTTCGGACACGCCGGCCGGAGGCGCCCGCCGACCCCGCGGAGGGCGACCGGTCCCATCCCTCGCCCTTTCATCTTTCCGAAAATATCCTCGGGGGGGCCGCCGGAGGCGGCGGGGGGCAGACAGCCCCCCTCCGACGCCTGCCCCGGGCGCACCCGCCAGGGCCGCGCGGACAGGTCTCAGCCGGTCCGCAGCCCGCAGGCCTCGAAGGCGGCGCGGGTGGCGGCCCGCTCCGCCGCGGTCAGCTCCAGCATCGGCCGCCGCACGCGGCCGCCGGTCTGGCCCAGGAGCTCCTGCCAGTACTTCTGATGCGCCTGCGGCTTTTCCGCCGGACGGGTCTCGCGCAGGGCCCGGCGCACCGGCTCCAGACTGTCGCGAATCGCGCGTGCCTCATCGGCGCGGCCGGCAAGGGCGGCGTCGGTGTAGGCGCGCATCCGCCGGTCGGTCGCGGTCTGCATCAGATACGGCGGCGACGAGCAGAGATAGAGTTGCCAGCCCAGCTCGAGGATGTTGTCGAGCCACTCCTCCTCCGAGGCGGTCGACACGATCAGCCGCTCGCCCGCCCGCCGCGTGAGCTCGGCATACATCGGCCGCGGCACCGAATACTTGATCGCCACCACCGTCTCCAGATCGGCCAGCCGGTCGCACAGCGCCGGCGACATCAGATACCCCGAATCCGGATGGCTCCACAGCGCGATGCCGATGTCCACGGCCTCGGCGATGCTGCGATAATACTGCCACAGCGTCTCGTCCTGCGCGCGCAGGAAATGCAGCACCGGCGCATGCACCACGATCCAGTCGGCGCCGCAGGCCTGCGCATGGCGTGCGAGCTCGATCACCACCTCGAGGTTCTGGTCGGAACAGGACATGATCGTCTGCGCCCGGCCCCCGCAGGCCGCCACCGCAACCTCGAAGGCGCGCTTGCGCTCCGCGACCGACATGGAAAAGAACTCGCCCTGCTTGCCGGCGACGAAGATCCCGTCGATGCCCAGATCGCCCACCCAATGCTCGATGTTGGCGCGAAACCCGGCCTCGTCGAGCGAAAGATCCTCGGCGAAGGGCGTCAGCGCCGCGGCCCAGATGCCGCGCATCCGCGCGCGGGCATGGGCCTTCGCCTCGGCGCGGGTGTATTTCAGGCCCTGATGCATGCGTGCTCCTCCCGTCCCAGCGGTAATCCGGCGCGGCCGGCGGTGGCAAGCGCTCGAGGCGCGGAAAAACGCCGCCCCGGCCGAGCGGGGATATTGCCCACGCCCGCCGCTCGCCGCACACTGCCGCCCGCGCCTCGCCCGCCGGGCGGCACCGGCAGGGGGCGACAGGGGAGGGATCGCCATGGCCCGTCTGGCCGCCTTCAACTTTCAGCGCTGGATCGACGATCACCGGCATCTGCTGAAACCCCCGGTCGGCAACCAGCTCGTGTTCCGCGAGGCCGAGATGACGGTGATGGTGGTGGGCGGGCCGAACCGGCGCACCGACTATCACGACGACCCGGTCGAGGAGTTCTTCTATCAGCTCAAGGGCGACATGCTGCTGAAGATCCACGACACCGCCAGCGGCGAATTCTACGACGTGCCGATCCGCGAGGGCGAGATCTTCCTGTTGCCCGCCCATGTCCGCCACTCGCCCCAGCGCCCGCAGGAGGGCTCGATCGGCCTCGTGGTCGAACCGCCCCGGCCCGAGGGCGCGCTCGACGCCATCGAATGGTACTGCTTCGCGTGCAACGCCCGCGTCCATCGCGCCGAGGTCGATCTTCAGAGCATCGTCGACGACCTGCCGCCCATCTATGCCCGATTCTACGCCGACGAGGCCGCGCGCACCTGCCCGAGCTGCGGCGCGCTGCACCCCGGCAAGGAGCCGCCCGAGGGCTGGGTCCGGCTCTGACCCGCCGACCACCGGAAACCACAACCGAAGAACAGGGATGGACCACGTGACACACCCGATCCGCACCGCTGCCCTCGCGCTGGGCGCCCTCCTGATCGCGCCGCTCGCGGCCGGGGCGCAGGAGTTCCGCCTCGGCCTCATCACCCCCCCGGGCCATGTCTGGAGCCAGTCGGCCGCCGCCTTCGGCGCGGAGCTGGCCGAGCGTTCGGACGGGCGCATGAGCGTGCAGACCTTCCCCGGCTCGCAGCTCGGCAACGAGGCGCAGATGCTGCAACAGCTCCAGACCGGCGCGCTGGACATGTCCTTCATGACGGTGGCCGAGATCTCGAACCGGGTGCCGGACTTCGGCGCCTTCTACGCGCCCTTCCTCGCCGACGACATCGCGCATGCCGCGCGCATCATCCGCTCGGACGTGGCGCAGGGGCTGCTGGAGCGGCTGCCCGAGGAGGTGGGCGTCGTCGGCCTCGGATACGCCAGCGCCGGGATGCGCCAGATCGTCAGCCGCCCGGCCGTGACCGGGGCGGGCGACCTGAACGGGCTGAAGATCCGCATCACCCCCTTCGAGCCGATCCGCGACTTCTTCAACGCCCTCGGCGCCGCGGCGACGCCGATGCCGTTGCCGGCGGTGTACGACGCGCTCGCGAACGGGCAGGTCGATGCCATCGACATGGACGCCGAACTGATCTGGGCCATGCGCTATTTCGAGCAGGCCCCGACGGTGGTGGAAAGCAACCACATGCTCTTTCCCATGGTCGGGCTGGTGTCGGGCCGGGTCTGGGCCGGGCTCCCGGCCGATGACCGGGCGCTGATCACCGAGCTGATGCAGAAGCATCTCGACATCGCGCTCGACACCTATGTCGAGAAGGACCCCGAGTGGATGGCGCTGGTCGAGGCCGAGCCGGGCGTGATCTTTTCCCGCGTCGACCGCGACTTCTTCGCCGAGGCGGTGGCGGCCTGGGAGGCGATCTGGACCGAGCGGGCGCCGATCCTGGCCGAGCTGCGCGCGGTGGCCGACGCCACCCGCTGAGCGGTCGGTCGACGGGCGGGGGCCGGGCCGCGCGCCCGGCCCCGGCTTTCGAGGGGCCGCCATTGGGTCCGGGAGGGCCCGGAGCGGGGCGGGAGCGGAATGAAGGGGATGGCGATGGGGCTGCACCGGCTGTCGGGGGCCTGGGCGCGGGTGGAGATCTTTCTCGCCGCGGTGCTGGCCGCGGTGGTGACGGGGCTGATCCTGCTCAATGTCGTCACCCGGTCGATGCGCATGGCGATCTACTGGGTCGACGAGGCGGCGATCTATGCGATGATCTGCATGGCCTTCCTCGCCGCCTCGGCCGCCATCGAGCGCCGCGAGGCGATCGCGGTGACGCTGGTGCTGGACGCGGTGCCGCCCCGGGTGGCGCGGCTCCTGTGGCTCTTCGTCGATGCGGTGACGCTGGCCTTCGCCGGGCTCCTGCTGTGGTTCTGCTGGCTCTGGTTCGCCCCCGTCGCACTCTGGCAGGCCGGCTTCGAGACCCGCGCCTTCCAGCGCGCCACCTTCAACTTCATCTATTCCGAGCCGACCTCCACCCTCGGGGTCCGCAAGGTCTGGGTCTGGCTGATCCTGCCCGTCTTTGCGCTGGGCTTCGCGCTGCATGCCCTCTCCAACCTGGTGAAGTCGCTGCGCGGCAGGGTCCCCGGCACCGGCCCGGCCGAGGTGCAGACATGACCGCGGCGGTGTTCCTGATCCTGCTGCTCGGCGCAGTGCCGATCAGCGTCGTGCTCGGCATGACGGCGATCTTCTACATCCGCGCCAGCGGCAACGAGGTGCTGTTTCAGTCCTTCATGCAGCAGCTCTTTTCGGGGATCGAGAACTACGGCCTGCTGGCCATCCCCCTCTTCATGCTCACGGGCGAGCTGATGAACGAGGGCGGCGCCACCCGCCGGCTGATCCGGGCGGCGCGCGTCTTCGTGGGCGGTTTTCGCGGCGGGCTTGCCTACATCAACCTGCTCGCCAACATGTTCATGGCCGCCATCATCGGCTCGGCCGCGAGCCAGATCGCGGTGATGACCCGCGCCATGGTCCCCGCGATGGAGGCCGAGGGCTACCGGCGCGACTTCGCCGCCGCCACCACCGCCGCGGGGGGGCTGCTCGCGCCGATCATCCCGCCCTCGATGCTGCTGGTCATCTACGGCGTGCTGGCGCAGCTCCCCATCGCCTCGCTCTTCATCGCGGGCATCATCCCGGGGCTGATGCTGACGGCGGCCTTCTTCGTCATCATCGCGCTGGTGGGCCTGCGCCAGCAGTTCCCCAAGGGCGACTGGATGAGCGCGCGCGAGGCCCTCGGTGCCCTCGGCGCCGCGCTGCCGGCGCTCCTGATCCCGCTGGTGATCGTGGGCTCCATCCTCTTCGGCATCGCGACGCCAACCGAGAGCGCGGCGGTCGCCTCGGTCATGGCGTTCCTGATCGGGGCGGTCATCTACCGCGACCTCGACATCGCCCGCTTCATCGCCATCTTCGCCCGCGTCGCGATCAACTCCTCGCTGGTGATCTTCCTGATCGCGGCGGCCAATGTCTTCGGCTGGGTGGTGATCTACGAGGCGCTGCCGCAGCGGCTGACGGCGGTGGTGGTGGAGGCCACGCGCGATCCGTTCCTGTTCCTGCTGATCGTCAACCTCGCGCTGTTCTGCGTCGGCATGATCCTCGACGGGATCGCGGCGCTGATCCTCCTCGTGCCGATCCTGCTGCCCATCGCGGTCGAGGTCTACGGCATCCACCCGGTGCAGTTCGGGCTGGTGGTCTGCCTGAACCTCGTGCTCGGGCTGCTCACGCCGCCGGTGGGGGCGGGGCTCTACATCGCGGCGTCGATGTCGGGGGCAAGGCCCTGGGGCATCGTGGTGGCGCTGGCGCCCTTCCTCGCGGCGGCGGTGCTGGTCCTCCTGCTGCTCAGCTGGTTTCCGGTCCTCACGCTTGCGCTGATCTGAGCGCGGCCCTTTCTCGCCCTTTCTCGGGCCGCCCGCCCGCCTAGATGAGGGACCAGACAGCGCGAGGACCCCCCGTGACCCGACCCCTCCCCCCCGCCCGCGGCCTCGCCGTGCCCGCCAGCCGCATCGGCCGCCTTGCCCGGCTGGGCGGCGTCGCCTCGGGCATCGCGGGCGAGGCGATGCTGCAGGGCGCCCGCCGGCTCGCGCGCGGCGAGCGGCCGCAACTCCCCGAGCTGATCCTCACCCCGGCCAACGCCCGCCGCCTCACCGACCAGCTCGCGCGCATGCGCGGCGCGGCGATGAAGCTGGGGCAGCTGATGTCGATGGACACGGGCGACTTCCTGCCGCCCGAGCTCGCGCAGATCCTCGCCCGGCTCCGGGCCGAGGCGCATCCGATGCCCCCGCGCCAGCTGCGCGCGGTGCTGGCGGCCAACTGGGGCCCCGACTGGCAGCGCCGCTTCGCGACCTTCGAGGTCACGCCGCTGGCCGCCGCCTCCATCGGCCAGGTCCACCGCGCCCGCACCCGCGACGGCCGCGACCTCGCCATCAAGATCCAGTATCCGGGCGTGCGCCGCTCCATCGACAGCGACGTCGACAATGTCGCGGCGCTGGTGCGGATGTCGGGGCTCCTGCCGCGGGGCCTCGACCTCGCCCCCATGCTGGCCGAGGCCAAGGCCCAGCTCCACGAAGAGGCCGACTATGCCCGCGAGGGCGCCTTCCTCGCCCGCTTCGGCGCGCTGCTGGCGGGCGCGCCGGGCCTCGCCGTGCCGCGCCTGCACGACGACCTCACCACCGCGGACGTCCTGGCGATGGACTACATCGAGAGCGTGCCGGTCGAGGCGCTGACCGACGCCCCGCAGCCCCTGCGCGACTCGGTGCTCACCCGGCTGGTCGCCCTCCTGCTGCGCGAACTCTTCGAGTTCGGCCTCATGCAGACCGACCCCAACTTCGCCAACTACCGCTTTGATGCGGCCGCCGACCGGGTGGTCCTGCTCGACTTCGGCGCCACGCGCGCGCTGTCGCCCGAGCTGGCGGCGGGGTATCGGGCGCTGATGCGGGCGGGCCTCGCCGGCGACGACACGGCGCTGATGGCGGCGGCCGAGGCGCTGGGGCTCATCGGTCCGCGCCTCGCCCCCGCGCACCGAACCCTGCTCCTGGAGATGGCCGAGATCGCCTTCGCCCCCCTCCGCCGGCCCGAGCCCTTCGACGTCGCTGCCAGCGACATCGCCACGCGCCTGCGCGACATGGGCCTCGCCATGGGCGCCGAGCGCGGGCTCGAGGGCCTCGACCACGTCCCCCCCATGGCCACGCTCTTCGTGCAGCGCAAGTTCGGCGGCATCTACCTGCTCGCCCACCGCCTGCGCGCCCGCATCGACATCGCCCCCCTCATCGCCCCCTGGGCCTGACCCGCCCGCCAGGTGCGCGCCCGCCCCTCCCCGGCGCCCGCCCCCGTCTTCATCTTTCCAAAAATATCCTCGGGGGGGCGCCCAACGGGCGCGGGGGGCTGACAGCCCCCCTCCACCGCCGGGCCCGGGAGCCTCCCCCCGACCCACGCGTCAGGCCCCCGCCGGCGCCTTGCGCAGCATCTCGAACAGCGCGAGCTCTCCCCGCGTCCAGGCCTCGATGTCCCAGCGCCGGGCCGAGCGGCGCAGCGCGGCGAGGCGGCCACGCGCCTCGTCCTCCGCCATCGCCAGCGCCTGCTCGAGGCCCCGGTCCATCGAGGCATGCGAGAACGGGTTGACCGGGATCGCCCCCTGCAAGGTCACCGCGCAGCCGGCGAATTCGCTCAGCACCAGCACGCCGCGCCCCCCCTCGCCCTGCGCCGCGCAGAACTCCGACGCCACCAGGTTCAGCCCGTCCGCCAGCGGCGTGATCGAGGCCACATCCGCCGCCCGGTAATAGGCCACGAGCTCCGCCAGCGGGATCGCGGTCGAGATCAGCGCCACCGGCTGCCACTCGAAACTCCCGAAGCGGCCGTTGATGCGGCCCGTCAGCTCCTCGATCCGGCGCTGCACCTCCTCATAGGCGGTCATCGCGCGGTTCGCCCCCACGCTCACCAGCATCAGCCGCACGCGGCCGTGCAGGTCCTCGCGCCGCTCCAGCAGCCGCTCGAAGGTCTCGAGCTGCTCGATGTTGCCCTTGGTGTAGTCGGTGCGCGAGACCGACAGCACGAGCTTCGCCTCGCCCAGCCCCTCGCGGATCTCGGCGACCTTTCCGGCCACCTCTTCGGTCTCGGCCAACCCCTCGATATAGCCGAAGTTCGCGCCCACCGGGTTGGTGTGCACCCGCACGGTCCGCCCCTGCCAGCGCAGCGCCAGCGGCAGCGTCCGCGCCGTCAGCGCGCCCCCCAGCGGCGCCAGCTCGTCCGGCGTCGGCACCTCCTCGACGATCTCGGCGCCGACCTGCGCCTCGGCCACGGCGGCGAAGTTGCGCGAATAGCGCGGGATGTGAAAGCCGACCGCATCGCAGGCCAACAGGCTTTCGACGATCTCGCCGCGCCAGGGGAGCGTTGCGAACATGTCCGCGCCCGGAAAGGGCGTGTGGTGAAAGAACACGATCCGCGCATCGGGCCTGAGCCGGCGCAGGTATCCGGGCACCAGCCACAGGTTGTAGTCATGCACCCAGATCACCGCGCCCGGCGCCGCCTCGGCCGCCGCGGCCTCGGCAAAGGCCCAGTTGACCTCGCGGAACACGGGCCAGTCCACCGGGTCGTAGTTGTAGGTCTCCTTGAAGCCGTGGAGGATGGGCCAGAACGCCTCCTTCGAGGTGACGTGGTAGAAGCTCGTCACCTGCTCGGCCGTCAGCGCGAGCCGGCTGACCCGGTAGGTCCCGAAGCTGTCCGTGATCTCGATCACCCGGTCGAACGCGGGCTTCGAGGGATCCTCGGCCAGCTTCCACGCCACCCAGGCGCCGCGGTTGACCTGCCCGAAGAAGCCCTTGAGCGTGGGCACGATGCCGTTGGGGCTGGCGTTTTCGCGCAGCACCAGCTCGCCGTCCTCCTCGACCTCCTCATAGGGCTGACGGTGATAGACGATCACCAGGTCGGATTTCTCGGCGCCGGGCTCGACCGGCTGGGGGGCGGCGGTCATCGGCTGTCCTCCGTGTGGGGGGCGGGCAGGTCGTCATGCAGGCGGTGGGCGGCGATCGCCTCGAGGATGCCGCCGGCGCCGGGCGCGGCGCAGACATGCGCCCGCGGCAGCCCCGCCACGGCCCGCAGGAGCGCCGGCTCGGCCCCGCCCACGACGGCGCCCGCAAGCCCGGTCTCGAACATCGACAGGTCGTTCAGCGTGTCGCCCGCAACCAGCACCCGGTCCTCGGACAGCTCCAGATGCGCCAGCAGGCGTTTCAGCGACGGACCCTTGCTGACACCGCCGGGGAGCACGTCGAGGTAACACTCGTGCGAAATCAGCACGTCGAGGCCCAGCGCCTCCACCGGCGGGATGACCGAGGGGTCAAACGCCGCCGGGTCGTAGTGATAGGACATCCGGTAGCGAAACGCCGTCTCCTGCGGTCTGAGCCCCGGCGCGCCGTCGAGCATCGCGCGCACCCGCTCGGTCGCATCGCCCCAGCGCGCGGCGATCTCGGCCTCCAGCGCGGGGATGGTGGCAAAGCGGCGCTCGCGCACCTCGGCGATGGTGGTGCCCACGTCGCCGACCACATAGTCGGGCACCGGCACCCCGGCCTTCCAGATCTCGGGCAGGAACCCGGGGTCGCGGCCGGTGACGTAGATCAGCCCGACCTCGGCGCGGCGCGTCTCGATCCAGTCGTAGAGGCTCCGGCGCATCGCCGCCGAGCCGCCCAGAAAGGTGCCGTCGAGGTCGGTCGCCAGAACGAAGCGCCAGTCGGTTGCGCGGGTGTCTCGCATGTGTCGGTCTCCTGCATGCCTCCGGCGGCCCCGGCGAGGGGGCGCGAAGGGTCGGGTTGCGGCCGCGGGGGCGGCCGGTGCCCGTCAGGGCATCATTTCGCCGAAGCGGCGCGCGGCCGCATCCTCGGCGGGGTGGGGAAAGGTCAGGTCCATCGCGCGCGGCTCGGCCATCAGGGGCCGCGCCCAGTAGGCGGCGAAGGCCTCGCCGATGGGGCGGCCCTCGGCGGTGATCGCACGGACCATCTCGCAGATCGGCATGGTCAGACCCAGCCGGCGCGCGAGGTCGGTGACGGTGATGGCGTTGCCGCGCCCCTCCACCACCACCGGCGCGCCGTCGAAGACATCCGCCTCGGCGATGCCCTGTCCGCGCTGGAGCCCGTAGGAAAAGTTGCGCGACTGCGGCGAGGAGCAGGTGAGCATCAGGTCCCCCAGCCCGCCGAGGCCGGTGACCGTCTCGCGCCGGCCGCCGAGGACGACGGCGAGCTCCTTCATCTCGTCCAGCCCCCGGGTGATGAGGGCCGCGCGCGTGTTCTCGCCGAAGCCCGCGCCGGCGAGGATGCCGCAGGCGATGGCGATGACGTTCTTGACCGCGCCGCCGACCTCGACGCCGACCATGTCGTCCGAGACATAGGGGCGGAAGCTGTCGGTCGTCAGCGACAGCGCCATGCGGGCGGCGGCCCGCTCCCACACCGGCAGGCCCGCGTCCGAGGTGCAGGCGACGGTGACGGCGGTGGGGTGGCCGGCGGCGGTCTCGGAGGCGAAGGTGGGGCCGGTGACGGTGCCGACGGGCCGGCCGGGAAGCTCCGCCTCGACCACCTGGCTCATCAACAGGCCGGTGTCGGCCTCGATCCCCTTGGCGCAGACAAAGACCGGCACGCCGGGGGCCAGATGCGGCGCCAGCATCGCCGACATCGCGCGCACGGTCACCGACGGGGTCACCAGCAGCACCGCCTCGGCGCCCGCCATCGCCGCGGCGAGGTCGGTGGTCGGCCGCAGCCCCCCGGGGAGCTGCACGTCGCGCAGATAGCGCGCGTTGCGCCGGGTCCGGGCCATCTCGGCGGCGCGGGCGGCGTCGCGCATCCACAGCGGCACCTCGCGCCCCGCCCGCGCCGCCACGGCGGCCAGCGCCGTGCCCCATGCGCCGCCTCCCAGAACGGTGATGCGGGCATAGGGGGCGGGGCTCGGGGGGATATCCGGGGGCATGCTCATGACCGGTGGGATATAGGGGAGGGGGCTCCCGGCGTCAAATCGCCGCTCCGCAGCATCGGGGGGCAGCGGCATTGACGCGCCGGGGCCGCGCCCCGCAGGCGACGCCCCTGTTGCTGGAAAAGGCGCTTCTTGGCAATGGCTTGGAGTGGGGCAGGGGCGCCTTGCCGGGCAGGCCGCGCACCCCGTCCCCCACCGCTCCGCCGTGCGCGGCGGCTGGTCTCGCACCGCGTCATGGTGCACAAGGACAGGCGAGCCCCCGTCCGACCCGCGGCGGCTGCGCCCTGCAACAGGAGGATCCGATGCTGGTGAACGGCACCCCCTACCGCTCGATCTGGACGTCCCCCGACGGCACCGCGGTGCAGATCATCGACCAGACCCGCCTGCCGCACGACTTCGTGGTGGTCGAGCTGACCGCGCTCGACCACGCCGCCACGGCGATCCGCGACATGTGGGTCCGCGGCGCGCCGCTGATCGGGGCGACCGCGGCCTGGGGCGTGGCGCTGCACCTGCGCAGCGATCCCTCCGACGCGGGGCTCGCCCGCGCCTGCGAGGTCCTCCTCGCCACCCGCCCGACCGCGGTGAACCTGCGCTGGGCGCTCGAGGACATGCGCGCCCGCCTCGCGCCGCTTCCCCCCGCGGACCGCGCCGCCGCCGCCGCCGCCCGCGCCGCCGCGATCTGCGACGAGGATGTCGCCATCAACGCCGCCATCGGCGCCCACGGCCTCCGCCTCATCGAGGAGATCGCGGCCAGGAAACCCGGCCAACCGGTCAACATCCTCACCCACTGCAACGCCGGCTGGCTCGCGACGGTGGACTGGGGCACCGCCACCGCGCCGATCTATCAGGCCCAGGCCCGCGGCATCCCCCTCCATGTCTGGGTCGACGAGACCCGGCCGCGCAACCAGGGCGCGCATCTGACCGCCTGGGAGATGGCCTCGGCCGGCATCCCGCACCGGCTGATCGTCGACAACGCCGGCGGCCACCTGATGCAGCGCGGCGAGGTCGACATGGTCATCGTGGGCACCGACCGCACCACCGCCCGGGGCGACGTCTGCAACAAGATCGGCACCTATCTCAAGGCGCTGGCCGCCCATGACAACGGCGTGCCCTTCTACGTGGCGCTGCCCTCGCCGACCATCGACTGGCGGATCGAGGACGGCATGCAGATCCCGATCGAGGAGCGCTCGGGCGACGAGGTCTCCTTCGTGCAGGGCCGGCGCCCGGGCGGCGAGGTCGAAAGCGTGCGCATCTCGCCCGAGGCGACGGAGGCCGCCAACCCCGCCTTCGACGTCACCCCCGCCCGCCTCGTCACCGGCCTCGTCACCGAGCGCGGCATCGCGCCCGCCACGCGCGAGGGGCTGGCCGCGCTCTTTCACGACCGCGCGGCGGAGTAGCCGATGCCGGAGGCCGCCCTGCGCGCCGAGATCGTCGCCCGCGCCCGCGACCTGGCGGCGAGCGGGCTGAACCGGGGCGCGGCCGGAAACCTCTCGGCCCGGCTGGGCGAGGACATGCTCGTCACCCCCTCCGCGGTCGCCTGGGACGCGCTCGAGCCCGACATGCTCGCCCGCATGCCGCTCGCGGGCGAGGGCGACTGGCACGGTCCGCTCCGGCCCACCTCCGAGTGGCGCTTTCACCGCGACCTGCTGCGCGCCCGCCCCGATGTCGGCGCGGTGGTGCATACCCATGCGCCCTGGTGCACCGTGCTCGCGGTCGCGCGCCGGCCGATCCCGGCGGTGCACTACATGATCGCGGCCTTCGGCGGCCCCGAGATCCGCGTCGCCGACTATGCCCGCTTCGGCACCGCCGAGCTGTCGGCCCATGTCCTGCGCGCGATGGAGGGCCGCAACGGCTGCCTCATGGCCAATCACGGCATGCTGGTGGCCGGCCCCGACCTGACCCGCGCCTGCTGGCTCGCCCATGAGCTCGAGGCGCTGGCGCACCAGCATGTCCACGCGCTGCTCCTCGGCGGGCCACATGTGCTGTCCGAGGCCGAGATCGCCGAGGCCGCCGACAGCTTCGCCGGCTACGGCGTGCAGTCCCGCCCCTGATCCGCCGCCCCCGTCGGCCGGCTCGCCGAGGTCGAGCCGCAGAGTGCCGCCGCGCCCTCTTGCGCTCGCCCCCGCACGACGCTAGATGAGCGCCACCGGGTGATTAGCTCAGTGGTAGAGCGCTTCGTTCACATCGAAGATGTCGGGAGTTCGAATCTCTCATCACCCACCATCCAGCCCATGAAAATCAACCACTTGCGAGATGCCAGCGCCGGCTCTGTGTAGCAAGTTGTGTGGCGCAACGTGTAGCAGATCTCTCACCGGGCGAGGTGTCTGGCCCACATGCGGATCCGTTGATCTGGGCGAATCGCACAGCCATCATGGTGCCGCCCGGCGAGGTCTCATCAAGCTTCCCTCTTCTGCGGTAGCGCTCGGGCACGCCGGGCATTGCCATCGACGTTCTACTGCATGAATCGCATCGATCTTCCAGCTCATGCCCTGTAGCGGCTGCCTCTCGCGGGCCGGAACGGCCTGATCGTCGGCTTCCAGTATCGTCAGGCATCAGTGTCGGTGGAAGAGACAGGGACCGCTTTGGCAGTCCCGCCTCGTCTGCCCCGCCCCTCGGAAAAGGCTGACCCGCCGTCCGAGCGCGCCTCAGCCGCCGCCCCGTCCCGCGCCCTCCCGTCCCACGTCGAGCGCCTCACGCAGCGCGCGCATCCGCGCGGGCGTGACCCTCGGGTCGCTACCGCACGAGATGATGCGGATGAACTCGATCCACGCACGCTCGTTGCGCGTCAGCTCCTCCCACGACCCGGACGGGGCCGTGGGAAGCGTGAAGGTGGTGTCGTCCGTGTTGCTCGCGGTCATGCGGTCTGGTCCCGCGGTCCCAGCGGACCCGCCGGTCCCCGCACATTAGAGGTCAGATCACCGCTCATTTGCCGAAGATCCCCCTCAGCGCGGTGCGCGAGCGTCCGGTCAGACGCGGGTCGCTGTTGTCGGAGGCGTCGCGGATCTCGGCCAGCCAGCCGCGTTCGTTCTCGGTGACGGGCGTGCCGAAGATCTCGACGATCGCCTTCGCCGCCGTCGCGC
>Ga0213835_100560_pt1 | contig 32669 bp, 30 predicted proteins | sample SWPATP01_FD_160576 | JGI IMG/M metagenome (GOLD analysis project Ga0213835, IMG submission 160576) | Coastal seawater microbial communities from Marineland, Florida, United States - SWPA TP0 #1 | ecosystem: Environmental > Aquatic > Marine > Coastal | place: USA: Florida | collected 2016-08-05
CAATATCGTTTCCCAAAGGGAGCGGAATTCCACACTGGCGAGCCTGTCTCTTCGCGGAGGCTATGCCATCTCGCCGGCCCTGCGGCCATTTGTGGAAGGCGAGATCGGGCGCCGCCTCCAGGACGTAAGGATAGACTCCTCGGGATTTGCTCGGTCTGCCAATCGCTATGCGCTGCGCGGCGGCCTCGAGCTCGATCTGGGTGAGAAACTGTCGGGCGAATTGGCTGCGGGCTGGCTGACCGAAAGACCGGACGATGCAAATCTCAACCCCATTTCAGGGCTGTCACTGCTAGGCAATATAGACTGGTCGCCTGTTCGGGGCACGACAGTGACCCTTGCAGGCTCGACGACCGTCGAAGGGTCGACGGCGCCGGGAGAGACGGGAACATTGCTGTACGCTGGCAGCCTGACCCTCGCACGCGAGTTGCGCTCAAATCTGACTGGCCAGACGACCTTTGGCATCGACTACCGGCGCTATCCGGGATCGCCGGATCACGACATCACCCTGAGGGGCGAGGCCAGCCTGACATGGTGGCTCAATCGCTACGCCGGCCTCGTTGGCCGCGTTCGTCACGAACGGTTCACGTCCAGCCAGCCCAACAGAAACAACAGCGAGACCAGCGTGTATCTTGGTCTGCGTGCCCAGCGCTGACGCGCTTCAGCCCAGCCGCGAGGTGAGGATATCCTTCACCTTGTCGCGGAGATCATCGCGAGCAAGCGCAAAGGCTACATTGGCTTCGACGAAACCCTCCGGCGTGCCGCAGTCGTAGGTCTCCCCGCTGTATCGGTACCCGATCAGTTTTTGTCCGTCTCGCAGCTTGAACATGCCGTCGGTCAGTTGAATCTCGTTTCCGGCGCCGCGCTCCTGCGTCGCGAGGACGTCGAATATCTCCGGCTGCAGGATGTACCGACCGTTGATGAAGAGATTGGACGGAGCGTCAGCGGGGGCAGGCTTTTCAACCATTCCCGTGATCTCGAAACCGCCTCCGGCAGTATCCGGTCCGGGTTCGACAATGCCATATTTGCCGGTGTCCGACGGATCGCATTCCTCTACCGCAATGATATTGCCGCCGGTCTGACGATAGAGGTCCATCATGCCGCTCATGCAACTCGTCTGGGCACGCATGATCATATCCGGCAACAAAAGAGCGAAGGGCTCATCTCCCACAAGTTCGCGGGCGCACCATACGGCATGCCCCAGGCCCAAGGGTTCCTGCTGCCTTGTGAAGCTTATGTCTCCGGCCTTGGGCTGCTGGGCGAGAAGCATGTCGAGAACGTCCGTTTTCCTGCGCTTGGCCAACATGTCGTAGAGTTCGTACTGCACGTCGAAGTGATCTTCGATCGCTGCCTTGTTCCGTCCGGTAACAAAAATGAAATGCTCGATCCCGGCATCGCGCGCCTCGTCGAGCACATATTGGATGACCGGCCGATCGACCACTGTCAGCATTTCCTTGGGAATCGCCTTGGTGGCGGGCAGAAATCTCGTGCCGAGGCCTGCGACGGGGAAAACGGCTTTTCTAACTCTCTTCATTCAGCTCCTCCGGGCTTTCCCCTTCGGAATAGGGGCGCTCATGGACCATGTCGACCGAAAACCGGGCTGCCGATCTTCACTGACATTTTCATGCCGATATTGACGCTTATCGAACGGACAGTCGATTCTGGCCGGAACGGCAGCACGTTCATGATCGAAATGGGTTATGGTAAACTCTTTCCTAACCGCCTTCGGCGATGAAAGTTCTTCAAGGCTTTCCGAGGAGGTGACAATGTCGACCAACACGATTGCCGGGCGGATGATCACGGCCAGCGCGATGCTCTTTGTCGCGGCGGCCCTGCTTGTTTCAACGCTTCCGGCTCATGCGGACGCAAATTTCCAACGCTGGGTGCAGCAGTTCCGCGCAATAGCCAACCAGAATGGCATAACCAACGCAACATTCGACCGAGCTTTTTCGGGCATTTCAGCACCCGACCCGGAGGTGTTGCGGCTGGCCAACAACCAACCCGAGTTCAATGCGCCGGTCTGGCAGTATTTCGACAACCAGGTGAACGAGGAAGCCATCGCCAACGGTCGCACGATGGCGCAACGCCATGCCCGTCTGCTCGATGCTGTGGAACAGCGCTTTGGTGTCAGCCGCTATATCGTGTTGGCGATATGGTCGATCGAATCGCGTTACGGCGAGGCGCTCAACAACCCGCGCCAGGTGCGCAGCACGATCCGTTCGCTTGCGACACTCGCATATGGCGATCAGCGGCGGCAGCGTTTCGGTCGCCAGCAACTCGTCGCAGCATTGCAGATCTTGCAGAACGGCGATGTTGACGTCAGCCAGATGACCGGTTCCTGGGCAGGCGCGATGGGGCACACCCAGTTTATTCCGACCAGCTACCAGACCTGGGCTGTGGACATGGACGGCAATGGCCGCCGCGATATCTGGAATTCCATTCCCGACGCGCTTGGATCGGCTGCCAATCTGCTGCGGGCCAATGGGTGGCGTTCCGGGCACGCCTGGGGCTACGAAGTTAGACTGCCTGAAGGCCGCATGTTCCCTGCCGGCACCATGACCTTGGCGGAATGGGAACGGATAGGGGTCGTGCGGGCGAATGGGCAGGCTTACCCAAGGCCCAATGACCGTGCCGAGTTGAAGGTACCCCAAGGACGGGACGGCATCGCGTTCCTCGTGCTGCACAATTTCAACATGCTGAAACGCTACAACAATTCCGACCTATACGCCCTTTCGGTAGGCATGTTGGCGGACCAGATCGCCGGTCACGGCGCCTACACGCGTGACTGGTCACGACCCTTTACGCGGCTTTCATTTGCCGAAGCCCAGGAGCTGCAGCAGCGACTGTCGAGCATGGGGTATTATGATGGCGAGATCGACGGTAGAATTGGACCGGCATCGCGCGCTGCCATCACCGCTTTCCAACAGCGCCAGGGTCTGACTGCAGACGGGCATCCGAGCAAAGAGCTCCTGACCCGACTCCGGGGAAGATAGGCGCAGAGAAGAAGGGACACCTCTTGATCAGGATCGGACTGGCGACCAGAATGGTGTGTTTGGCGTGCCTCGCGCTCGCTATCACCGTCGCTGGACCGGTCCCATTCAGCCCGGTAACCGGCGCGATGGCGCAACAACAGCAAGAACGCTCTGGCGGCGGTCTGCTCCGTTTCCTGTTCGGTAGCGGCCAGTCAACCCAGCCGGCTGCACAACCTGCACCTGCTCCGCAACAGCAGCGGCGTGCTACTCAGCAGCGGCGGCAGTCGACACCCACGGTGCGCCAAACGGTGGCTGCCGTCGAAAAATCCGAAGATGCGACCAAGGTTCTTATCGTCGGCGATTTTGTTGCTGGCGGGCTGGCTGATGGCCTGGAGATAGCCTTTGCAGAGAATCCGGACGTGATCATCGCCTCCCGCACCAGCGGCTCTTCCGGGCTTGTTCGGGCCGATTATTTCGACTGGCCAGCCCGTATCGGCGAATTCCTGGAGGCAGAAGATCCTCAAGTCGTCATTGTCATGGTCGGCGCAAACGATCGCCAGCAGATCGTCGTCGATGGCCGATCACAGGATCCCCGCAGCGAGGCATGGAACAAGGAATATGAGGCCCGCGCTGCGCGACTGGCTGCAGAAGTAAGGGACTACGGCGCCCAGCTCATATGGGTCGGTACAGTCCCCTTCCGCTTCCGCAACATGACGTCAGACATGATCGCCTTCAACGATCTCTTTCGCCGCGTGGTCGAGGATTCTGGCGGTGAATACGTGGATGTATGGGGCGGCTTTGTCGATGAGGACGGAAACTTCACCGCACACGGCCCCGACATGAACGGGCAGCCCGCACAATTGCGTGCAGAAGACGGAATCAATCTTACCAGAGCCGGCCGCCGGAAGCTGGCATTCTACCTTGAGAAGCCTCTGAACCGGCTGCTGACGGATGGAACGCAAGCGCCGAGGATGGTTTTCGGGCCAGAACTGCCAACCGGCCTGGGCGAGGAAGACTTCGACCCGCGCCGGATTGAGCGCACGCAGCCGATCGCTCTCAACGACCCAGCCCTTTTTGGGGCTGCGGAACTGGCAGGCGGACAGATTGGTGCGAGATCGCAATCCCGCGAACGGCTTGACGATGCAGGCGCGATGCGCGCCGTGCCGGGCCGGGCCGACGATTTTCAGCTGCAGCGGCCGCGGTCGTCGCCGGCCGACCTCTGATCAACGCAAGCGTCAGCGCGGCAGCAGCGACGTTCCCATCAGAGCCTCGTCGATCGCCCGCGCGGCCTGTCGACCTTCACGGATCGCCCAGACGACGAGAGACTGGCCGCGCCGCACATCGCCGGCGGCATAGAGCCTGTCGATGCTGGTCCGGTAGTCGCGATCGTTGGCCACGATGTTCACCGACCGACGGGCATCCGTCTCCGTCTTCAGGCTGTCGCCGAGTTCGCCCAGAACACCGGTCCCCAGCACGCCGGCAAAACCAATGGCGATGAAGGCCAGGTCGGCGCGGATGACGAATTCCGTACCTGCGATCGGCTTGCGCTTCTCGTCAACCTCGCAGCACTTCACCCCGGTCAGGACACCATCCTCGCCGATGAACTCCAGCGTGGCGACCTGGAACTCGCGCTCCGCGCCCTCGGCCTGGCTGGAGGACGTGCGCATCTTGGTAGCCCAGTAGGGCCAAACCGTCAGCTTGTCTTCCTTCTCAGGCGGCTGCGGTCGGATGTCGAGCTGCGTGACGCGGATCGCCCCCTGGCGGAAGGCAGTGCCGACACAGTCGGAAGCCGTGTCGCCGCCACCCACGACCACGACGCGCTTGCCGCCGGCCAGGATCGGCTCGGACGGCCAGGCGACCGACTGGATGTCTTCGCGGCCAACCCGCTTGTTCTGCTGCACCAGATAGGGCATCGCATCGTGCACGCCCTTGAGGTCGCGACCCGGCAGATCCGAAGGCCGGGGGATCTCCGACCCGCCGCAGTAGAGTACCGCCTCGTATTCGGCCAGCAGTTCGGCCACGGTCTTGTCGACACCAATATTGACGTTGCAGAAGAAGGTCACACCCTCTCCCTGCATCTGCTCGACGCGGCGGTCGATATAGTGCTTCTCGATCTTGAAGTCGGGAATGCCGAAACGCATCAGGCCGCCGGGCCGGCTTTCGCGCTCGTAGACGTGGACGTCGTGCCCGGCACGTCCCAATTGCTGAGCCGCAGCCATGCCTGCCGGGCCTGATCCGATGATGGCCACTTTCTTGCCGGTCTTCTGCTCCGGCGGATACGGACGCACATATCCCTTTTCATAGGCCTTGTCGGCGATAGCCTGCTCGATCGTCTTGATGGCGACCGGCACGTCCTCGAGATTCAGCGTGCAGGCTTCCTCGCACGGCGCCGGGCAGATGCGGCCCGTCCATTCGGGGAAATTGTTGGTCGAATGCAGATTGCGGATCGCATTGTCCCAGTCCCCGCCATAGACGAGGTCGTTCCAGTCCGGGATCTGGTTGTGAATGGGACAGCCCGTCGGCCCATGGCAGAACGGAATGCCGCAATCCATGCAGCGTGCGGCCTGTTTCTCGACCTCGCTGTCCGACATCGGGAGCGTGAACTCCTTGAAGTGCCGGATGCGGTCGGAAGCCGGCTGGTACTGGTGCACCTGCCGATCGATCTCGAGAAATCCTGTTACCTTGCCCATATCGCCATTCCACTCATTCGCGTCGGGGCGCGGCGCGCAAGCGCACGTGCCAGCCAGATTGTCGGATCCCGGTGGCTATTCGGCCGCCAGACCCATCCGCATCCGTTGCATCTCCTCCAGAGCCCGCCGGTATTCGACCGGCATCACCTTCCGGAATTTGGGACGGTAGTCGGCCCAGTTCTCCAGAATGGCAGCCGCGCGCTGCGAACCCGTATAGGCCAGGTGATTGGAGATCAGCTGGTAGAGCCTCTCCTCGTCATGGGCTGTCATGTCGGCTTCGACGTCGACGCGGCCCTTGTGATCGATATCGCCACCATGATGGTGCAATTTCTCGAGGATGTCGTCTTCCTCAGGCACCGGCTCGAGCTCGACCATCGCCATGTTGCAGCGCTCGGCGAAGTCGCCCGCCTCGTCCAGCACATACGCGACACCGCCAGACATGCCGGCAGCGAAGTTGCGCCCCGTCTGGCCGATGACCACGACAACGCCACCCGTCATGTACTCGCAGCCATGGTCGCCCACGCCCTCGACGACGGCCACCGCACCCGAATTGCGAACGGCGAAACGCTCACCGGCCACGCCGCGGAAGTAGCATTCGCCCTCGATGGCGCCGTAGAGCACGGTGTTGCCGACGATGATCGATTCCTCGGGCACGATCCGGGATTCTTCGGGCGGACGAATGATGATGCGTCCGCCGGAAAGACCCTTGCCGACATAGTCGTTGCCGTCGCCGATCAGTTCGAAGGTGACGCCACGGGCCAGGAACGCCCCGAAGGACTGCCCGGCCGTTCCGGTCAGGCGGACCTTGATCGTGCCGTCGCGCAGGCCCTTGTGCCCGAACCGCTTGGCAATCTCGCCCGAAAGCATGGCACCGGCCGTGCGATCGGTGTTCAGAATGGGCATCTCTATCTCGACGGGCTGGCGCGTCTCCAGTGCCGGCCTCGCAGCCTCGATCAGACGCCGGTCGAGAACCTCGTCGATCGGATGCTCCTGACGCTGAGTCCAGCGGATCTCCTCGGCCGCGGCTTCCGGACGGAAGAACACCTTCGAGAAATCGAGCCCATGCGCCTTCCAGTGATGGTCGATCAGCGCCTGCTTGGTCAGCAGGTCGGAATGGCCGACGATCTCGTCCAGCTTGCGCACACCCATCGCCGCCATGATCTCGCGCACTTCCTCGGCAACGAAGAAGAAGTAGTTGATCACATGCTCGGGGCTGCCCTTGAAGCGCTTGCGCAGCACAGGGTCCTGCGTGGCGATACCGACCGGACAGGTGTTGAGATGGCACTTGCGCATCATCAGACAGCCCGACGCGATCAGCGGCGCTGTGGCAAAGCCGAACTCGTCGGCACCCAGCAAGGCACCGATGATGACGTCGCGGCCGGTCCGCAGACCGCCATCGACCTGCAGCGCGATGCGCGACCGCAACCCGTTCAGCACCAGCGTCTGGTGGGTTTCGGCAAGTCCCATTTCCCAAGGGCTGCCTGCATGTTTGATGGAGGTGAGCGGCGAGGCACCCGTTCCGCCATCATAGCCGGCGATGGTGATGTGGTCGGCACGCGCCTTGGCAACGCCAGCCGCCACGGTGCCGACACCCACCTCCGACACCAGCTTCACCGAAATGTCGGCCGAGGTATTGACGTTCTTCAGGTCATAGATGAGCTGCGCCAGATCCTCGATCGAGTAGATGTCGTGATGCGGCGGCGGCGAGATCAGGCCAACGCCCGGCGTCGAATGCCGCGTCTTGGCGATGGTGGCATCGACCTTGTGGCCGGGCAACTGCCCGCCCTCGCCGGGCTTTGCACCCTGCGCGACCTTGATCTGGATCATGTCGGAATTGACCAGATATTCGGTCGTCACGCCGAAACGGCCTGAAGCCACCTGCTTGATCGCCGAACGCTCGGGATTGGGCGAGCCGTCAGGCAGCGGGACAAACCTGTCGGGCTCCTCGCCGCCTTCGCCCGTGTTCGACTTGCCGCCGATCGCGTTCATGGCCCGCGCAAGCGTTACATGAGCCTCGCGGCTGATGGCACCGAAGGATATGGCACCGGTCGAGAAGCGCTTCACGATTTCCGACGCTGGCTCGACCTCGTCCAGCGGCACCGGCTTGCGGCCGGCTTCTTCGGCCATGCGAATGCCGAACAGCCCACGGATCGTGTGCGCGGCAGCAGACTGGTCGTCGATCTGCGCGGCATAGTCGCGATAGGTACTCCAGGAATTGGTCCTGACGGCGTGCTGCAGCGTCGCCACCGCATCCGGCGTCCAGATATGGGCTTCACCCCGCATCCGGTACATGTATTCGCCGCCGACCTCGAGCGCGTTGCGCAACACCGGATCGGTGCTGAAGGCGGCGCCGTGCCGCATCACCGTCTCGCGGGAGACCTCGTCCAGCCCAACGCCCTCGATGGTGGTCGCCGTTCCGGTGAAATACTGCTCGACGAAGTGCGAACTCAGGCCGACCGCGTCGAATATCTGCGCGCCGCAATAGGACTGGTAGGTCGAGATGCCCATCTTGGACATGACCTTGAGAATGCCCTTGCCGATGGACTTGATGTAGCGCTCGACCACTTCGTGCGCTTCGACCTCCGGCGGGAACTCGCCGCGCTTGTGCATGTCCAGCAACGTGTCGAACGCCAGATAGGGATTGATCGCTTCGGCGCCGAACCCTGCCAGACAGCAGAAATGATGCACCTCGCGCGGCTCACCCGACTCGACAACCAGTCCGACAGATGTGCGGAGGCCCTTGCGGATCAGGTGATGATGCACGGCCGCTGTTGCCAGCAAGGCGGGGATCGCGATCCGGTCGGCACCGAGCTGGCGGTCGGACAGGATGATGATGTTGTAGCCGCCCGCGACCGCCGCCTCGGCGCGCTCGCAAAGCCGCTCCACGGCGCCAAGCATCCCAGCCTCGCCCTCGACGGAGGCATAGGTGATGTCGATCGTCTTGGTGTCGAAGCGGTCTTCTGTGTGGCCGATCGACCGGATCTTCTCCAGATCGCCATTGGTAAGTATGGGCTGACGGACCTCGAGCCGCTTGCGACGCGAATTGCCGACCAGGTCGAAAATGTTGGGTCGCGGGCCGATGAAGGACACCAGGCTCATCACCAGTTCCTCGCGGATCGGGTCGATCGGCGGATTGGTGACCTGCGCGAAATTCTGCTTGAAGTAGGTGTAGAGCAGCTTCGCCTTCTCCGACATGGCCGAGATCGGCGTGTCGGTACCCATCGAACCGACAGCCTCCTGGCCAGTCGTGGCCATCGGCGACATCAACAGCTTGAGGTCTTCCTGCGTGTAGCCATAGGCTTGCTGGCGATCGAGCAGCGACACGTCCTTGCGCAGGGCGCGAGGCTCGACAGGCTTCAATTCCTCGAGAATGAGCTGGGTGTTCTTGAGCCACTGCCGATACGGATGCTTGGAAGCAATCTCGGCCTTGATCTCTTCGTCCGAGACGATACGGCCCTTTTCCAGGTCGATCAGCAGCATCTTGCCGGGCTGCAGCCGCCACTTGGTGACGATCTTCTCCTCTTCAACCGGCAGAACGCCGGCCTCGGAAGCCATGATGACCCTGTCGTCGGTCGTCACCACGTAGCGTGCCGGGCGCAATCCGTTGCGGTCGAGCGTGGCTCCGATCTGGCGACCGTCCGTGAAGGCCACAGCCGCCGGACCGTCCCACGGCTCCATCAGCGCGGCATGATACTCATAGAATGCCCGCCGCTCTTCACTCATCAGCCTGTTGCCGGCCCATGCCTCAGGGATGAGCATCATCATCGCATGGGCGAGCGAATAGCCGCCCTGGAACAGGAACTCGAGCGCGTTGTCGAAACAGGCCGTATCCGACTGCCCCTCATAGGAAATCGGCCACAGCTTCGAGATGTCGTTGCCGAACAGTTCGGAATCGACCGAAGCCTGCCGCGCCGCCATCCAGTTGACGTTGCCACGCAGCGTGTTGATCTCGCCATTATGCGCGACCATCCGATAGGGATGCGCAAGCTTCCAGGACGGGAACGTGTTGGTCGAAAAACGCTGGTGCACGAGCACGAGAGCGGTTTCAAAACGGGGATCCTTCAGATCGCGATAATAGGCGCCGACCTGATAGGCCAGGAACATGCCCTTGTAGACGATCGTCCGGGCCGAAAGCGACACGATATAGGCGCCGTCTTCCTTGCCGCCGGCTTCGGCGAAAATTCGACCGGAAATGACCTTGCGCAGGATGTACAGCCGACGCTCGAAGTCATCGTCGATTTCGAGGCCCTCGGGCCGGCCGAAAAAGGCCTGCCGGTGAACCGGCTCGGCAGCCGCAATGTGCGGGGCCTTCGAAAGTGAGGCGTTGTCCACTGGCACGTCGCGGAAGGCTATGAAGGGGATGCCTTCGGCCTGAGCAACTTCGCGGACGATTTCCTCGATATGCGCCCGATGGGAATCGTCGCGCGGCATGAAGATGTGGCCGACCGCATAGTCGCCGGCCTTGGGCAGTTCGACGCCCTGCGCAGCCATCTCTTCGCGGAAGAAGCGGTCGGGGATCTGAACCAGAAGGCCGGCCCCGTCGCCCATCAGGGGATCGGCGCCCACGGCGCCGCGATGAGTCAGGTTTTCCAGCATCGCCAGACCGTCGACGAGGATCTGGTGCGACTTGGCGTTCTTCATGTTGGCGATGAAGCCGACGCCGCAGGCATCGTGCTCGTTGCGCGGGTCATAGAGGCCTTGGGGTGAAGGCAGGCCTTTGGGCGCGGCGGCAACCGTTTTCGCCGGCGCAGAGCGCGTCGATGGCGACATGGATGGCGTCGTGTGCCTCATGGTCTAATCCTCCAATCCCGCGCCCCAACCGGGGCGGTCGTTCTGTCGTCCGGGTTGCCTCTGGTGAGTGCTACCCCCGGATTTGATACGGCGCATCTTTCGAAAAGCCGGAGCGACATTGCCGGCAGCGCCAGCTCAATCGCGAGATGCGTTTGGCGCGTCTGCACCCGCGCCATCAACCGCACCGGCCTGCCATCGCCCTTATCATAGGGTCCGACGACGCGCCAGCAACGGCCAATTAAGACAGCAATACTGTCCTAAATCGTGATATGGCAGAAATCCGATCTGTTAACAAGACGGAAACACAAAATTTTCCTCCGCTTGCCGCAACAATGTTCCGCCACAGGCAGCCTTCGTATCATTTTCTGTCGTGTCGACCACCTTGGGTGCGTCCTTTCGTGGCATTTCCCATTGAGGATTGCCGCCGCCCATGTAGATTGCCCTCCTCCCGCAACATCTCATTCGGTTTTCCATCTGCCATGTATTTTGCTTCCGACAACTGGGCCGGCGCCCATCCCGCGATCGCGCGCAGCCTGGTCACGCATGCGGAGGGCTATGCTCCCGCCTATGGCTCTTCCGATCTTGACCGCAAGGTCGAAGCCCGGTTCGCAGAGATCTTCGAGCGTGACGTGAAGGTCTTTTTCGTTTCGACCGGGACGGCGGCAAATTCGCTTGCCTACGCGTCCATTGCCAAGCCAGGTGGCGTCCTGTTCGCACACCGCGAAGCACACATGCTGGAAGACGAGTGCGGTGTGCCGGAACATCTGTCGGGAGGTGGCCGGCTTTGCCCTGTAGATGGTGGTCTTGGGCGCATGGACCCGAAGAGACTGGAAGCTGAGATCGCGCGCTTTCCAGCTGAATTCGTCCACGCAGGTCGGCCGGTCGGCGTGTCGCTGACCCAGGCGACCGAGATTGGAACCGTCTATTCGCTCGATGAGATCGGCGCCATTGCCGGTGTGTGTCGTCGCAACAAGCTGCCGCTTCACATGGACGGCGCCCGCTTTGCCAATGCGCTGGCCGCGCTCGATTGCACGCCGGCCGAGATGACCTGGAAGTCCGGGGTCGACATGGTCTCCTTCGGCGCCACCAAGAACGGCTGCTGGTGCGCCGAAGCACTGGTGATCTTCGATCCGGCCCTTGCCGCGGAGTTCCCCTTCATACGAAAGCGCGCGGCGCAGCTCTTCTCCAAGTCGCGCTTCGTCGCGGCTCAGTTCGATGCCTATTTTGAAGGCGGGCTTTGGCTCGACATGGCCCGCCACGCCAACGCCATGGCAGCCAGGCTTGCGGGCCATGTCGAGGCTTCCGGAAATGCCCGGCTCGCCTGGCAGCCTCAGGCCAACGAAGTGTTCTCGATCATGTCGCGGACGACATTCGACACGCTGAAGGAGCGCGGCGCGCATCTCCATGAATGGGGCGTCCCATCGGGCCTCGACAACGGCCCCAGGGATGGTGAAATCCTGGCCCGGCTGGTGACGAGCTTCGCCACCAGGCAGGCCGATGTCGACGCGTTCGCCCAGGCATTGGACTAGGCTGACGACTCCCGCCCGGCGCCTTCTCCGGCAGCGCTTGCCTGCCGGAAAGCATCGAACTGCGACAGGAAGACTTGGCCCGACAGGTGGTCGAGGAAATCCGTACGCTTGAGCTTGTCCATCACCGGGCCCTTGACCTCGCTCAGATGCAGGCTGATGCCGGCATCGGACAGGCGATGGTTGATCTCTTCCAGGCTTTCCAGCGCACTGGCGTCGATGGCGTTCACGGCCGAACACATCAGCACGACATGCCTGACCTCCGGCCGTTCCGCGACCAGCGCGGCCACCTTGTCTTCCAGGAACCGCGAATTCGCGAAATAGAGGCTCTCGTCCACCCGGATGGTGACAAGGTCGGGCCGCGTCACCACCTCATGGCGTTCGATGTTGCGGAAATGCTCCGACCCGGGCACCTGGCCGACAACGGCCACATGCGGCCTGCTCGTGCGGTAGAGATGCAGCAGCACCGACAACAGCACGCCCAGCACGATCCCGACCTCGACGCCCAGGAACAGGGTGCCGACGATCGTCGCGGCCATGGCCGAGAAATCGATCTTGGAATAGCGCCACACCCGCGCAACCGCCTTGAAGTCGACCAGCGACAGCACGGCCACGATGATGGTGGCGGCCAGCGTCGCCTGCGGCAGGCTTGCCAGATAGGGGGTCAGATAAAGCGTGGCCAACGCGATGCCCACGGCCGTGAAGATACCTGCAGCCGGCGTCAGCGCGCCTGCGTCGAAATTGACAACCGACCGGGCAAAGCCGCCGGTTACCGGATAGCCGGCCGAAATACCGGAGGCGATGTTGGCCGCGCCGAGCCCGATCAGTTCCTGATCCGGCTGGATGCGCTGGCGGCGCTTGGCGGCCAGGGTCTGCGCCACGGAGACGGATTCCACGAAGCCGACCAGGCTGATGAGAAAGGCCGGCGCGATCAGCAGGCGCACCAGTTCGAGATCGATCGCAGGCAGCCCGATCGGCGGCAGCCCCTGCGGGATCGCCCCGACCAGCGCCACGCCCTGGGCTCCAAGGTCGAAGCTGGTGACCAGCACGATCGTCGTCGCGACCGCAAAGACCGGCCCCGCCTTGGTGATGGCGTCGGCAAGTCTCGGCCCCAGCCCGATCGCGCGCAGCATCGGCTTAAGCCATTTGCGCGAGAACCAGAGGAAGGCGAGCACACCCGCCCCCATCGCCAGGGTGACGAGGTTTGTCTGCCCGGCACTGCCGGCCAGGCCGGTGGCGATCTCGTGCAGATGGCCGCTGCCGTCCCGCACGCCCAGTATGTGGCGCAACTGTCCGGCCGCAATCAGAAGTCCCGCTGCCGTGATGAAGCCCGAGATCACCGGATGGCTGAGGAAATTGGCAACGAAGCCCAGCCGGAAAAGACCCATGAGTATGAGCATGCCACCCGAAAGAAGGGCCAGCACCACCGCTGCCGTGAGCGGGTCGGCAATGCCCTGGACCGAGGCCTCGCTGATCGCCGAAGCAGTCATCAGCGAGACGACCGCCACCGGCCCGACAGCCAGCGTGCGGCTGGTGCCGAAGATGGCATAGGCCACCAGCGGCAGGATCGAGGCATAGAGCCCGACCTCCGGCGGCAGTCCCGCCAGCATGGCATAGGCGAGCGACTGCGGCACCAGCATGATGGTGACGATCACCGCGGCGAGAAGATCGCCCGAAAGCGTATCCCGACCGTAGTGCCGACCCCAGTCGAGGATCGGCAGGTAGCGCGCCCACCCGTTCATGATGCGGTCTTTCCTGTTGTCTTGATGGTTCAGCTACGGGTGCTGGCGAAGGACAATGTGCCTTCCGACATCAGCCGCGCCACCCACATGCCAAGGATCATTGCCGGAACGAAAACCAGCGTACCGATTTCGCCGAGGGACAATGCCGTCAGCGCCGGTCCGGGGCAGAATCCACCAAGGCCCCAGCCGAAGCCGAAGATCGAGGCGCCGACCACCAGCCGCGGGTCGAAATCTGTCCTTGCGGGCAGGTGGAAGGTTTGGCCGACCACCGGTGAGCCGCGGCGAAGCACGATGCGATAGCCGAAGAACGCGACGATGACTGCTCCGCCCATGACGAAGGCAAGTGAAGGATCCCACGTCCCGAACAAATCGAGGAAGTTCAGGACCTTGGCAGGATCCGCCATGCCCGAAACGACGAGACCGAGGCCGAAGAGAAGGCCGAGGCCGAGATTGACGAGAAAGGACATGGGATCAGGCTCCAAGCACGTGACGGGTGACGAAGACGGTGATGAAGGCGACCGCCATGAAGGTTACGGTGGCGATCAGCGACCGCACGGAAAGCCGAGACAGCCCGCAAACGCCATGACCCGACGTGCAGCCATAGCCCCAGACGGAACCGAACCCGACAATCGCGCCCGCCGCGATCATCAGCGGCACGTTGGAAGACACGGTATGAGCCACCGGGCCGCCAACGGTTGCCAGATAGATCAGCGGTGCGATGACGAGCCCGATCACGAAGCCGAAGCGCGATAGAAAGGCGCTGTCGCGATAGGGCGGCAGAAGCCGGCCGGCAATGCCGCTTATGCCGGCGATGCGCCCTTCCCATGCCATCAAAAGCACGGACGAAAGGCCGATCATCGCCCCGCCGATCAGCGAGGCGAATGGAGTGAATTCTGTCATTTCAGTTTTCCTTGGGTTGGTCGGCCGGCTCGCAGAAGAGCCGGTACATTGTCGTGATGAATTCCTGAACACGGGGGTCGGCGAGTTGGTAGAAGACCTGCTTGCCCTGCTTTCGGCCTGTGATCAGGCCGGCCTGCCGTAACTCCGCGAGTTGCTGGGACAGACCCGGCTGGCGAATACCAAGCAGATCCTCCAGCTCACGCACGGAGCGCTCGCCATCGACGAGCGCGCACGCGACCATCAGGCGGTCAGGGTTGGAGAGCTTCTTGAGAAAGGTCGAAGCATCCTCGACCTTTTCCTTCATCTCTACCGCTGGTTTTCCAAGCGTTACCGTGGTCATTCTTTTTCCCAGGCCGCCCCTTCGAGCAGGTTGAGCGGGATCTTCAGATAGCGCCGCCCATTGGCTTCGGGCTCGGGCAACCTGCCTGCATTTGTGTTAATCTGCAGCGCGTGCAGGATCAGCTTTGGCATCGGCAGGGTCTGGTCACGGCCTTCGCGAACCTTCACGAATTCTTCTTCGGTCCGGCAATGGGCCATGTGCGTGTTCGTCGCCTTCTGTTCGGCAACTGTCGATTCCCATTTCGGCTCGCGCCCGCCGGGCTGATAGTCGTGACCCGTGAAGATGCGGGTCTCGTCTGGCAGGGCCAGGATGTCCTGGATCGACTTCCACAACGCCTTCGCACTGCCCCCGGGAAAATCGGCGCGCGCCGTACCGGAGTCCGGCATGAACAGAGTATCGTGCACAAAAGCCGCGTCACCGATGACATAGGTGATCGATGCCAACGTGTGGCCCGGCGAGAACATCACATGGGCAGGGATATTGCCGACCTTGAACGTCTCGCCTTCGGCAAACAGCTTGTCCCACTGCGAGCCATCATCGGGGAAGTCAGGCCAGTTGTAGAAGTCCTTCCAGAGTTTCTGGACTTCTTTCACCTTCTCCCCGATGGCCGTCGGTGCACCGGTTTTTTCTTTCAGATAGGAGGCCGCCGAGAAGTGATCGGCATGCGGATGCGTGTCCAGTATCCATTCAACCTCATAGCCCTTGTCGGCGATGAATTTCAGAATGTTGTCGGCGTGGATCGTGGCCGTCTGCCCCGACTTTTCGTCATAGTCGAGCACGGGGTCGATGATCGCGCATTTCTTCGTCTCGGGATCGGCCACGACATACTGGATTGACCAGGTGCGTTTGTCGAAAAAACCGGTGACTTCAGGTTTGGGGGGCATTGGGTACTCCTAAGCAATTCTCGTTTTCGTCAATCGAAGACGGCCTGACCGGCAGATCAGGCCGCCGTCTGACGGCGTTTATCTGCGGCAGGCGCCGCCCTCACTCCCTCTCCGGGTGGAGATTCCCAGGACGCAGTAGAGCGAACAGTTCCCCAGCAGGCCGGTATAGAGCGGGATCAACCCCAGCAGCCCGAAAAGACGCAGATTGCCTTCCGCAAAGAGGTACAGCGAGAACAACGCCGCACCGACGCCGATGCGGATGAAGCGGTCAGTGCCTCCGACATTGCCCTGCATGATTGATCTGCTCCCCTCGGATCTGGATCGATTGCCGTTGGACGTCAGATAGGATTAGTTGCATTTTTTTGCAAGCAAAATATGTGAAATATATGTGATCGGACGGCGCGCACCACGCAGGCTTGGCCTACATCCCAGCGTAAGCCGGGAAACCGTTGCATTTCCCATTATTTTGGGTTCCTACTTGCAACACGTCGCCAGCCTGAAAGGTCCCCGTGCCAGCCGAAGCCGTTCCGGTCATCGAAATCCGAGATCTCCACAAGAGCTATGGCGCGTTGGAGGTGCTGAAGGGAGTCGACCTCATGGCCCCGCGCGGCCATGTCGTTTCGCTCATCGGCTCGTCGGGTTCCGGCAAATCCACTCTACTGCGCTGCTGCAATCTCCTTGAGGAGAGCCAACAGGGCGAGATCCTGTTCGAGGGCGAACCCGTTGTCTGGCGCGGTTCAGGGATGAACCGTCATCCCGCGGACAAGAACCAGGTTATCCGCATCCGCACCAATCTTGCGATGGTGTTCCAGCAATTCAATCTCTGGGCGCACATGACCGTTCTGCAGAACGTGATGGAAGCCCCCATCACCGTGCTCAAGCAGGATCGCGAGGAGGTTGAGGCACGCGCCCGCACGCTTCTCGACAAGGTGGGCATCGGCGACAAGGCCAATGTCTATCCAGCCCAGATGTCGGGCGGCCAGCAGCAGCGTGCCGCTATCGCTCGCGCGCTCTGCATGGAACCGCGCGCGCTGCTTTTCGATGAGCCGACATCGGCGCTTGACCCCGAACTGGAGCAGGAAGTGGTGCGCGTCATCAAGGCACTTGCGGAAGAAGGCCGCACAATGCTTCTTGTCACCCACGATATGCGCCTGGCCTCCGATCTATCTGATCATGTGGTGTTCCTCCACGAGGGGCGCATCGCGGAAGAAGGGCCGCCGGAAGCGCTGTTCGGCAACCCTCAGACAGAACGTCTGAGAGGTTTTCTCAGTGCCACGGCGGCATGAACTCAAATAAAAACCTAAAGAGGAGAACAACGATGAAGAAACTGGTCCTTACCTTGGCGGCACTCGCTTTCAGCGCTGGCACGGTCCTGGCGCAGGATGTCGTGCGCATGGGTACCGAAGGCGCCTACCCGCCCTTCAACTTCATCAACGACAACAACGAACTGGAAGGCTTCGAGATCGATCTCGGCAACGCCATGTGCGAGCGCGCTGGCTTGACATGTGAATGGGTCATCAACGACTGGGACACGATCATTCCCAATCTGGTCGCAGGCAACTACGATACGATCATGGCCGGCATGTCGATCACGGAAGCCAGGGCTGAGGTGATCTCCTTCACCCAGAACTACAAATATGGCGACCCCTCGTCGTTCATGGCGCTGGCCGGCACCGATGAATCCGTTATCGAAAGCGGCGTGATTGCCGCCCAGTCCAACACCGTCCAGGCCGGCCTGGTGGCCGAATCCGACGCCTCGTTGCTGGAATACCCGACGCCGGACGAAACGATTGCTGCCGTGCGTGGCGGAGAGGCCGACGCCGTTCTCGCCGACCGTGCATTCCTGGCGCCTTTCGTGGAAGAATCCGGTGGCGAACTGGTCTTCATCGGAGACCAGGTTACCCCCGGCGACGGCATCGGCATGGGCGTGCGTCAGTCCGACAACGAGCTGCGTGAAACCTTTGACGCGATCATCGCTGAGATGAAGCAGGACGGCTCTCTGAACGAGTTGCTCATTCAGTGGTTCGGCGAAGATACGCCGACCTTCTGATGAAGTGAGATCGGGCGGGGTCCTGGCTCCGCCCGAACCGCTATGTTCGCCTTCTGCGTCGAACCCGATCTCCTGCCGCAATGGCAGTGGTTTGCCTGCTATTTGACGAGCGGGACGCATCTGGCGTTCTACTGGTCATTCCTTGTGGTCATGCTGCTGCTGGTGGTCGTTGCGCCGCTTGCGCTCGGCATGGGCATGCTGGGCGCTCTGGCTGTTCGCTCGCGCTTCTTTCCGCTGAGCTGGCTCGGCAAGGGTTATGTGAACGTCGTCCGCGGCGTTCCTGACATCGTCTTCTTCCTGTTCGTGCCCATCGCACTCGGCCAGGGCATCGAATATGTGCTCCACCAGATCAATTGCCCTGACTGGGATCAGCCGATCCGGCAAGGCAATGATTTCATCGTCTGTCGAGAAGCACGTTTTCCGGGCGTCAATGCCTCGGCCTGGGCGCGCAACGTCTATGCCTTCGGCATGGCTGCCATTGCCTTCGCCCTTGTTTTCGGCGCCTTCGTTGCCAACACGCTGCACGGCGCCATGCAGGCTGTACCACGTGCCCAGATCGAGACGGCCGAAGCCTATGGAATGACGCGCGGCCAGTCCTTCCGTCGTGTCGTCCTTCCTCAGATGTGGGTCTATGCCATTCCGGGATTATCAAACATCTGGCAGATCCTGATCAAGGCAACGCCGCTGCTCTTCTTGCTGGGAATTCAGGATGCCGTGTTCTGGGCGCGCGAGTTGGGCGGCGCGAAGACGTCGCTCTACACCTACCCGCACCCGGACTGGCGGGTGTGGTATTTCCTCGTTTTGCTGGTCTTCTACCTGTTTCTCACCTGGATCAGCGAAAGAGCATTCGGGCGACTGAGCGATGGGCTGTCGCGCGGTCAGGCCACGGCTGCGGGTGAACGTCAGAGGCGGGCAGCAGCATGAGGACCTGCCAGGAAAGCTTCGACGCCTATTTCCTGCGCCCGCTGGGGCGCGAGTTCGGCGAAAACCTGCTGCCGCGCGGGCTCGAGATCACGCTGTGCGACCAGATATTCCTCATCGGTGGGGGCCTCATCTGGAACGTCTATTTTGCCGTCCTCGCCATCCTGTTCGGCTTCTTCATGGCCGCAGGCGTTGCGCTGGCGAAATTCAGCGACAATCCGTGGCTGCACAGGCCAGCATCCGGCTTCGTCTTCTTCTTTCGCGGTTCACCGCTTTTCATCCAGTTCTTCTTCTTCTACTCCGCCTTCCTGCTGCTCCCGCGCGTGGGCTTCGACATACCGCTGGGCTTTGTCACGCTGACAATCCACACCTCCGCCCTGACCACCGCGCAGGTAGGCGGCCTCATCGTGCTGATCCTCAATACCACGGCATATTCGGCCGAACTGTTTTATGGCGCCTTGCGCTCAATCCCAAAGGGCGACCTGGAGGCGGCGGACGCTTACGGGATCAGCGGTTTCACGCGTTTCCGACGCATCATCTGGCCGACCATGCTGCGGCTCGCCTGGCCGAGCTACACCAACGAGGCGATTTTTCTGACCCACTCGACGACCTTGGTCTTCCTGTCGGCCTTTCCGGCGCGCCAGCAATCGGGCGAGGCCTTTTACTACGCGCGCTATTTCGTCGACCAGACGTTCAACCCGTTCGTGGCCTACCCGTTGGTCGGACTCTATTTCGTCTGCCTGACACTGCTGATCGTAGGCATCTTCGGACTGGTGAACAAGCGGCTCAACAGCCACCTCCCGCAGGCGGCACGCGCGCGTTTCCGCTTCCGCCCACAATACGTTCGCTGAAGGAGCGAGATCGGTTGATGGGCTGCAGATTTGCAGATAGGGTATTGCAGCCAGCGGTTTGGGACCGGATGGTGTTGGTTGTGTTAGCTCCAGCGGACTGGAAGCATGGACAGGCGTATAGCCGAGCTCAACATTGAGCATTTCCAGAAGAAGCTTGCGGACGAATCGGATCCCAAACTCAGGGAAACGATGCAACGCTTGCTCTTGGAAGAGCAGGCGAAACTGAGAGACATCCTGCGGCAGCTCAACGAAACGAAGAAGTGCGGCTAAAGTCGCAGGTCCAAGCCCGCCAATGGGACGGCCGCACGTCAAGCACCGTGCCTGTTTCCGCGTTTATCCAACCCGATCGCGTTTTGCGGCAGGCAAAGAGCAGCGCATGCACGGCACCCGTGTTGGCGATACCGATCTGAAGATCGGTCTCGTCAGGGGCTTCCGCTATCGGGTTCCAGGTTGGCATGGGCACGGTCCTGCAATTTCTCAAACCACTAAATTGGCAAGCCCCCCATCTGCCTTGACCCTGATCAATGCCGCCCGTCACCGTTCCAGCTTGCTAGTGGGAAACACAGGGAGACCCGCATGGCCAAGGACTTCATGCATTTGGAAAAGATCGTGCGCAGCGATGGACGCATGCTCGCCGCCGCAGCACCTGAGACGATGAAGGCGTTTGGCGCGCTGGGACGGGCTGCCTATGCGAACGGGGCACTCGAGACCAAGACCAAAGAACTCATTTCCTTCGCGCTCAGTGTGGCTGCCCGCTGCGACGGTTGCCTGGCCTATCATGGGTCGCGCCTCGCCGAGCTCGGCGCCAGCCGCGAGGAAGTGATGGAGGCGATCGGCGTGGCCATCCAGATGGGCGGCGGCCCCTCGGTGGTCTATGGCGGCGAGGCCCTGCGTGCTTTCGACAGCTTTGCCACAGAGCCAGCCGCGGCAGCGGAGTGATCTCATGACACTCGTCATCCGCTTCGACGATGTCCGCCGGGCCGATGTCGGCCAGGTGGGCGGCAAGAATTCCTCGCTTGGCGAGATGGTGCAGACACTGGAGCCGAAAGGCATCCGCGTCCCCCCAGGCTTCGCCACAACCGCCGAGGCCTATTGGCGCTTCATCGAGGCGAACGAGCTGAAGGCCCCAATTTCCGGCCTCCTAGCCGATCTCGATCGGGGCGAGATCACGCTTGCCGAAGCCGGGCGAGAAATTCGCGAGATAGTGCTGAAGGGGAAATGGCCGGCCGACACGGCCGAGGCGATCGCGACCGCCTACAGGGAATTATGCAAGCGCACCGGCAAGCAGGATGTCGACGTCGCCGTGCGCTCCAGCGCCACCGCAGAGGATCTGCCTGACGCCAGCTTCGCTGGACAGCAGGAAACCTATCTGAACATCCGTGGCGAGAAGGCGCTGCTGGTGGCCTGCAAGCGCTGTGTCGCCTCGCTCTTCACCGACCGCGCCATCAGCTATCGCATCGCCAAGGGCTTCGACCACATGAAGGTGGCGTTGTCGGTCGGTGTGCAGCAGATGGTGAGATCGGATGTAGGTGGCTCCGGCGTGATGTTCTCCATCGACACCGAAACAGGCTTCAAGGATGTTGTGGTCATCGACGCCGCCTGGGGGCTGGGCGAAAACGTCGTGCAGGGCGCAGTAGACCCGGACGAATACCAGGTTTTCAAGCCATTGCTTGGCAAGGACGCGACCGTGCCGATCATCACCAAGAAGCGTGGCGAGAAGGCCATCAAGATGATCTACGCAACCGGCGACAGCCCGACGCGCAACGTGCCGACGTCAAAGGTGGAGCGTGCGGCTTTCGTGCTCGATGACGGCGAAACTCTGCAATTGGCCCGCTGGGCCGTCGCCATCGAGGACCATTATGGCTGCCCGATGGACATGGAATGGGCAAAGGACGGTGAGACGGGCGAGATGTTCATCGTCCAGGCTCGCCCCGAGACCGTCCAGTCGCGCCGTGGCGCCGGCGCTTTGAAGACCTACCGGATCGACAACAAAGGCAAGCAACTGGCCGTGGGCCTCGCCATCGGCGACGCAGTGGCAACGGGCCAGGTCTGCCTGATCGAAAGCGCCCGCGACATCGACCGCTTCGTCGACGGCTCGATCCTTGTCACCGGCACGACCGACCCGGACTGGGTTCCGATCATGAAGCGCGCCAGCGCGATCGTCACCGATCATGGCGGGCGCACATCGCACGCCGCCATCGTCAGTCGCGAATTGGGCCTGCCTGCGATCGTCGGTACGGGCAACGCGACGCGAGTGTTGCATTCCGAACAGGAGATCACCGTCTCATGCGCGGAAGGCGACCAGGGCTTCATCTACGAAGGCACATCCGAATTCTCGGTTGAGACGATTGATCTGACCCGACTGCCCGAGACGCGCACCTCGATCATGCTCAACCTCGCCAACCCTGCAGCGGCGCTCCGCTGGTGGCAATTGCCGGCCGACGGCGTGGGCCTCGCGCGCATGGAATTCGTTGTCTCCAACCACATCCGCGTGCACCCGATGGCGCTCGTCCATTACGACAGGCTAAAGGACGAGGCCGCCCGCGCCGAGATCGCGGAGCTGACGGCCGACTACGACGACAAGACCGAGTTCTTCGTCGACCGCCTGGCGCGCGGGCTTTCGCGCATCGCCGCCGCCGTCTGGCCGAAGCCCGCCATCGTGCGCATGAGCGACTTCAAGACCAACGAATATGCAGGCCTGATCGGCGGCGCGGAGTTCGAGCCGGCCGAGGAAAATCCGATGATCGGCTTCCGTGGTGCCTCGCGCTACTACTCCCCGCGCTACCGTGACGGCTTTGCGCTCGAATGTCAGGCGATCCGCCGGCTGCGCGAGGAAATGGGCTTCACCAACGTCGTCGTCATGATCCCCTTCTGCCGCTCCATCATAGAAGCGGACCGGGTGCTGGAGGTGATGGCCGAGAATGGTCTGAAGCGCGGCGAGAACGGGCTCGAGATCTATGTGATGTGCGAGATCCCGTCCAACGTGATCCTGGCGGGCGAATTCGCAAAACGCTTCGATGGCTTTTCCATAGGATCGAACGATCTCACCCAGCTGGTGCTCGGCGTCGACCGGGATTCGGGCGAACTGGCGGAGCTCTTCGACGAGCGTGACCCGGCGGTCAAATGGATGATCGCGAGCGTCATCGAGGCGGCCGGCAAGGCCGGTGCGAAGATTGGGCTCTGCGGCCAGGGGCCGAGCGACCACCCCGAATTCGCGGCTTTCCTCGTCGAATGCGGGATCGATTCCATCTCCGTCAGCCCCGACAGCTTCGTTGCGGTGAAGCAGGAAGTGGCGAAGGCCGAGCAGGCATAGACTGCCCGCGCACGACAATCCTCCTTGCGCCGCGCGCCCGGCCGCGCGAGGATCGTCCGACCAAAAAGGGAGGACTTCATGTCGCTGGCCGGCAAGACGCTGTTCATATCGGGTGGGTCGCGGGGAATAGGGCTCGCCATCGCGCTGCGTGCTGCTCGTGACGGCGCGAACGTCACCATCGCGGCCAAGACCGACACGCCACATCCCAAGCTTCCGGGCACCATCCACACCGCAGCCGAGGAAATCCGCCAGGCCGGGGGCAAGGCTCTGCCCGTTGTCTGCGACATTCGCGACGAGGACCAGGTGGCACAGGCCGTGCAGCAGACGGTCGACGCCTTTGGCGGCATCGACATCTGCGTCAACAATGCCAGCGCCATCCAACTGACCGGCACGCTGGCCACCGACATGAAGCGCTACGATCTGATGCATCAGATCAACACGCGCGGCACCTTTCTTGTCTCGAAGACCTGTATCCCGCATCTGAAGAAGGCGCAGAACCCGCACATCCTCAATCTTGCTCCCCCGCTCGACATGCAGGCGAAGTGGTTCAAGAACCACGTGGCCTACACCATGGCCAAGTTCGGCATGTCGATGTGCACGCTCGGCATGAGCGCGGAATTCGCCGGCGATGGCATTGCCGTCAACTCGCTCTGGCCACTTACGGCGATCGACACGGCCGCCGTGCGCAACCTGCTCGGCGGTGACACCATGGCCTCGATCAGCCGCGCCCCAGAGATCATGGCGGACGCCGCGCATGCAATCCTGTCGCGGCCGTCGCGCGAGTGCACCGGCAATTTCTTCATCGACGAACTGGTTCTGCGCGAGATGGGTGTGACCGACTTCTCGTCCTTTGCGCCCCACGCCAAGGGACCGCTGGCTGCCGACTTCTTCGTGCCCGACGAGGTCTTCGACCGGACTGACACCGATCTTTCAAGAGCGATTGGCTAGGTCAGTTCACCATCAGTGACCGCAACAGATGCGGTAACTGCTCGATTCTTGAAATGGCCCGCTTGAGACGATCAGCCTCTCGCCGAGCCAAACCAGACAGCTCTACGCGGTTCGTGACGGGAAGGCCTGCGGCGATGTCGCGGCTTTGCTGCGACAGCATCAACGAGAGGACAAGGGAGTGTGCGTCGAGCAGTGCGCGCACTTCGTCCTCGCTGCCGAGACCTTTTTCGATCATGGCACTGAGCCGGGTGCGCGTGCCGCGATGTCTCAGATCGTGGCGAATGGCGACCGCGCGGGCAAAAGCGACCAGCGGGAACAGGCCATGCTGTTTGAGGTCCAGCCGTCCATCCACGCCGCGCAGATTTCCGAACATCGTGAACGCGCTGCCCGCCTGGTCGATGCGCTCGCCAAGCAGGACCGGGAAATGCCGCTGGCCTGTGCCGGCTTCGAACGACAGGTCGAACAGGGTCTGGGCAAGCGCCGTTTCGCCATGCACGGCCCGCTGGTCGAAGAAGATGTCGACATTCAGCAGATCCTGCGGGTTGGAACGGGTCACCCAATCCCTGATCCGTGCGCTCCACGTCTCAACCGACCCGCGCCAGGCCGGGTTCTTGGCCATCACCCCGCCTTTGCACAGCGGCACGCCGGCCCCATCCAGCGTTGCGGCGATGCGATCGCCGAGTTCGGCGAACCAGACATCCTCGACCCCGCCAGGCGCGCCATGTTCGAACACGATGGCATTGTCCTGGTCGGCCGCAAGCAGGCTTTCGCCGCGCCCGCCGGACCCCAACACCATCATGGCGTAGTTGCAGGGCGGGCGTCCCAACCCATCTGTCAGCATCGACTGTTCCGCGAGGATCGCCGCGCGCCGGCTCAGCACCCTTAGCTCCTCCGAGACGATGGCCGAGATTGTGGGCGCCTCGATCTCCTCCGATATCAGTCGCTCCGTGACGGTGGGCAACCGGGCCCAGGCCGCCGCGAGCATGACGGCGTCGCCGGCGGTATCGATCTCGTCTTCGAGGTCGATCGCAGCCCCCGCGCGTAGCCGGAGCAGGTCGCGCGCTGAAATGACGCCGGCAAGCCGGCCGTTTTCGTCGCGCACCGCCAGATGGCGGATCTTGAGCCGGCTCATGCGACCGACGGCGCGATAGAGGAAAGCCTCTCCGGCAATCGAGGCAAGCGGGCGCGACGCCATCTCAACGACCTTTCGGTCGAGCATGGCCGGCCCTTCGGCCGAAAGGGCGCGCATCATGTCGCGCTCGGTCACGATCGCATAGCCCGAAACAGGTCCAAAACCTTGGACGTCATCCGTCACGAAAAGCGAACTCACATGTTTCTCGACCATCAGGGCGATCGCGTCACGCGCCGTCGCATCCGCTTCGATCACCAACGGTGGCGCCGACATCACGTCCTGGACGCGATGTCGATAGGCATAGGGATCGACCTTGCCGAAAACACGCATCGTTTCGGGCCGCCGCACGGGCTCCGCCCAACCGGCCCGCTGATGCTCCTCCAGTGCGGCCTGCAGGCCGAGACTGGCGCGCTCGGCTTCCGCAAGCGTGCGGATGCCGCGTTCAGACAGTTTCGGTATCAGGGCGACGAAAACCTCGGCGGCCGCTCTGGCGTCGCCCAGCGCCGTGTGACGAGCTTCGATATTGACCTCCAACCATGAGGCCAGCGTATCGAGCGAGTGATCGGGCAAGGTGGGGTTGGCGATTTGCCCAAGCATGCGGATGCAAAGGCCGCGTGGCACGTCCCAGTCAGCGCCGGCAAGCCGGGCCTCGCGTTCGAGCACGGCGAAATCGAAGCCGATCGAGTGGCCGATCAAGACGCGACCGGCACGGAATGCGGCAAGCCGGCGCCAGGCTTCCCCGAAGCCGGGAGCTCCCTCGACCATGTCGTCGGAAATGCCGTGAACGACGCTGGATTCTGGAGGAATTGGCTCTCCTGGATCGACCAGCGAGGAGAATACAGGCTCCTCCTTCACCACCCCGGAGACTATGGCGACCCCGGCCATCTGGACGATCCTTGCCCGTCGAGTGTCCAGCCCGGTCGTTTCGGTATCAATGGCCACCGCGTCTAGCGCGGCGAGCGGCGTGGCGCCGTCGGTTGGTCTCATGATCCCCTCCTCCCTACGCGCTTATAGCATTCCCGCGCGCCGCGACTTGATCAGAATCATGTCGGCAAATTAAGAGCCCGGCCAGTGGAGGGGGAAAACCGGCCGGGCTCGCCAGGTCCCCGCAAAGGGGGACAGGGCAGGGAACGGTGGATCAGCGCATGGCGACTGGCGCCACCAGCGGGGTTATGCGTCTCACGACCACCCGCCGGTTGAGCCGTTCAGGCTCCTGCGTGTTGATCTTGAGGTAGTTCTTGCCATAGCCCTGCGTGATCAAATTCTCCGGCGGGATATCGAAGAAATCTGTCAATGCCATGGCGACACCCTCGGCGCGTCGGTCGGACAGGGCCAGGTTGGCCTCGTGCGACCCGACCGCATCGGTATGGCCCTCGATCAGGAACGTCTCAGCCGGGTTCCGGTCAAGCATCCGGTGCATGGCGTCCGCTATGCCTTGAAGCCGGCGAACTTCACCCTCACCGATTGACGCCGAACCGAAGTCAAAGGTCAGCGTGTCCAGCTCGACCCTCGGCATCATATCGCGGACGCGGGACGAATAGCGCACCTCGTCGATCGTATAGAGCCTCTGGACCCGCTCGACCGGCGGACGGTCGAGGAAGCTGTAGAAGATCTCCGGATCGTCAACGCGACGCGCTTCAAGGATATATTCCCGCGTCGGGATGCGCAGCCTGAGCGGCGGCAATTCACGGGCGGGGTCGCGCCACTCGCGTCGACCGTCGCGATCATGCCTCCGATCGTCAGCATAGACCAGTACATACTCACTGCCGTCCGGCATGATGCGGGAGCGTCTGATGATGTCGCCATAGCGATCGCGAACCGTCACGACCATGACGCCGTTGGGACGCACGACCGTCTCGCGGATCCTGCCGCGTGGCAGTTCCTCGTAATAGACCTCGGTCGCGTCGCGGCCAATGCGCGGGTCTTCCCGGCTCTGGACGATGAGCTGGTTGTTGAACTGGATCACGATGCGGTCGCCGATCTCACGCAGGACCTGCGCACCCTCGCGCTCCTGGACGCGGACATCCTCGCGACGTTCGACGCGCCGGCCTTCCTCGGCGATAACCGGCTCGATCTCCTCGATCAGTGTCTCCGCCTGAGCCTCGTCGTCGGTCGTGGGCGGCGGACCGACATCCTCGGGCTCCACCGGCCGCTCGTCGTCGGTCAGGCCAAGCTGCTCGGCTTCCTTCTCACTGTCCAGAATAGGGGCAGCGTCCTCGTACTCCTCGGGATCGACGACCTCCTCGACCGGCTCGTCATCCGCAAGCGCGGGCTCGGCCTCCTCGATCAGTTCCTCTTCGATTGCCTCTTCCTCAACGTCGACGGGCGCTTCTTCATCGACAGGCATCGTATCCGGCTGCGGGGAAACCTCCGGCTCAAGAACTTCCTCGTCGACAGGCTGAGTGTCCGCTTCCTGCTCGAGTTCGGTCTGGGACTCGGGCTCGGGCTCGGGCTCGGGCTCGGGCTCGGGCTCGGGAGCAGGTTCCGCTTCCGGCTCGGGTTCAACCTCCAATTCAGGTTCCGGTTCAGCCTCCGGCTCGAGAGCCGGCTCAGGTTCTGGCTCGGCCTCCAGTTCGAGTTCAGGCTCTGGACCGGGCTGCGCTTCAGGTTCCGGTTCCGGTTCCGGCTCGGGCTCGGGCTCGGTGACGCTGTCCAGCAAGGCGCGGCATTCGGCGAGCATATCGTCGTCCATCTCATCGCTGCCGAGCAGATCAAGGCATTCCTGTTCGCTCAGCTGTACCCGGATCACGGGGAGAGCGGATGCACCGGTCGCCTGCTGCAGGGGAGAAAGTGGTGCCGTAGGCAGCGCATGCGCATGCGATGCGGCCATCACGAGCCCCAGCGCTGTGCCGGCAAGACTCAGCTTTTTGCTGTTCATGAAATCTGTACTCCTGTGGCGAAGTCCCAACGGGCAACAAACCGGGCAACGCTCATTTGGTTCCACGGCGCACGGCTTGAGGACGCAATGTCAGACGACATTCGGGCGGAGTCTAGGCAACCTTCAGACGCTTTGAGGGCAAGTTGCACAGCCGGGCTTGACCCGGATCGCCGCTCGGGCCACATCGCGGCGATGCAGCATGGTTTCTGGCGCGACAAGCAACTTGAGGACATGACCGCGACGGAGTGGGAAGCGCTCTGTGACGGTTGCGGCAAATGCTGCCTCTCGAAACTCGAAGACGAGGACACCGGCGAGATCTATTGGACCAGCGTCGCCTGCCGCCTGTTCGATTGCACCGCCTGCCGATGTCTGGATTACCCCGGTCGCCTGGCCAAGGTCGACGACTGTATCGGCCTGACGCCACAGAACGTACGCACCATTTCCTGGCTGCCGTCGACTTGTGCCTATCGTCTGGTGGCAGAAGGGCGCGACCTCTACTGGTGGCATCATCTCGTCTCAGGCAGCCGAGAGACCGTGCACGAGGCCGGCATTTCCATGCGCGGACGCATCACCGCCGGAGAAAACGACATGCGCGACAGCGACGCCTATCTGGATCATTTGCTGGAACGGGAACCTTGACCTTGCCATCCGTCAGTTTTCGGCCGGCCCGGGAGACAGATGCCGAGGAACTTGCCGGCCTGGCCCGTGAACTCGCGGCCAGCGAAGGCGGCATGCCCGAGCGCATCGATGCCGGCTGGTTCGCCGCAACCATGCTGAATCCGGGCGGGCCTGTCAGGGTGCATGTCGCCGAAAACGGCGGCCACCTGATCGGCTATGTCGCCTGGTCATCGATGATCGAAACGATCTACGCATCGGCCGGCGCCTATGTCGGCGACCTCGTCGTGACTGGCAAGTGGCGGGGGCGCGGCATTGGCCAACGCCTGCTCGCTGTCGCCGCGAGCGACGCACGCAGTTGCGGCCTCCAGCATCTCTGGCTGGTCACCAACAAGGAAAACGAGCAGGCCGAGCGGTTCTACCGCCGCCTCGCCAACATCAGACAGGAAGTTGTCGGCTTCGCGTTTGCCGACGAGACATTCAGCCGGCTGGCCGACCAGGGCCTGGCCGAAACCGCGGCATGAAGGCCGACAAACCAGAAGGACTGAACATGAGCGAGACGGAAACGAGGCAGTTGGTCGAACGCTATCTGACGGCTTTCAACGCAGCCGATGCGGAAGGCATGCTGGCCTGCCTGGGCGATGATGTCGCCCACGACATCAACGAAGGCGGACGCGAGATCGGCAAGGACGCGTTTCGCGTCTTCCTGGGTATGATGGCGCGGCACTATCGTGAAGAGCTCGCCGATATCCAGATCATGGTGGCGCCCGGCGGCGTCCGCGCCGCCGCCGAATTCACCGTCCACGGCACCTATCTGGCGACGGCCGACGGACTGCCGGAAGCCAATGGCCAACGCTACACGCTGCCAGCCGGCATCTTCTTCGACATCGATGACGGGCTCATTTCCAGAGTTACCACCTACTACAACCTCCAGGCCTGGACGGATCAGGTCGCAGGTTCGAAATGACCCTGGAAGTGCGTCGCCTGGCCCGCGTGGAAGCGCGGGCCGCCTTCGACGACCTTGCGCGACTCAGGATCGAGGTATTCCGGGATTTCCCCTACCTCTATGACGGCGACCTCGACTATGAACGGCGATATCTCGACACCTATCTGGCCGAGGATGGGGCAGCGATCTTCGGCGCCTTCGACGCGGGCACGCTGGTAGGCGCCGCGACCGCCTCACCGCTCGCCAATCATTTTGAAGAATTCGCGAAACCATTCGCAGAGCGCGGACTCGACGTCGCCGATTTCTATTATTTCGGGGAATCGGTCCTGCAGAAGCGGTATCGCGGGCAGGGCGTAGGCGTCCGCTTCTTCGAGGAACGCGAGAAGGCGGCACGTGAAGACGGGTTTTCGCGCTGCATCTTTTCGGCTGTGGTGCGGCCGCTGGACCACCCGCTTCGGCCGGCCGACTACATCCCTCTGGACCGCTTCTGGCAGAAACGCGGCTACCGGCGGCTGGACGGATTTCACACCGGTTTTTCGTGGCGCGATATTGGCGAAGAGGCCGAAACCGAAAAGCCCATGGAATTCTGGATCAAGGAACTGGACGTCGCATGAACGCCGGATGAACGGCCGATTCCCATCCGGTTCAGGATCGGGATGACAGAATGGCACCATCAAGATCACAAAGCCCAGACTTCGAAATGGAGCCACCGATGTTCAAGTTCGTTCGTATCGCCACTCTCGCCGCCATCGTGGGTCTCGGCGCCCTTGCCGCCATGCCTGCCAGCGCGGAGGCCTCCAACGCGTCCTTTTCCTTCGGCGTCACCTCCCCCGACGGCGCCTTCAGCATCCAGTTCGGCAATCCCGGACCGCGCTATCATCGCGGCCAGCCGCGCCATCACCACCACGTCCGCCACTGCTCCGACCGTCAGGCGGTCAACAGGGCGCGCGACATGGGCCTGCGCAATGCCCGGATCATCCGTTCAGGACACCGCACGGTCGAGGTGAGCGGCTGGTCGCATCGCCGCGGCTATTCCGAAATCGTCTTCTCGCGCGCGCCGCACTGCCCGATCGTGGCGCGCTACTAGTGGTTCATTTCCGCTAGGTTCTTCTCCCTGCCCGACCCGACTGCGCCGGCGAGCAATCGCCGGCGCCTTCTTTCGTCGGTCGGTCCTATTGCAGGATTTCGAAGCTCACATTGACATGGATCTGGTAGACATTCTCGCCGGCCTGGATCGGAACCGAGGCATCCGCGACTTCCATGCGCATCATGGCTGGCTGCGCCATCGGGCGCACCTCAGGATGGCGAGCACCCTCATCGATCGACATCACCCGGCCGAGCCGGACGCCTGCCGCCTCGGCCAGCGTCTCGGCCTTGGCGCGCGCATTCTCCACTGCCGCCTTCCGGGCCTCCTCCAGCACCGCTGCCGTATCGTCGTTGGTCAACACGATGCCGCCGCCCTGGTTGACACCCATGGTCACCGAAAGGTCGAGCACCTCGCCCACCATCTCGATCTCGCGCACGCGCACCGTCAGGCTGTTCGAAACCTGGTAGCCCACGATGCGCGGCGTGCGATCCTCGCCGCGGTCGGGGTAGACGTAGCGCGGGTTGATCGACAGGCCGGAGGTCTGCAGGTCGCGGTCCTCGATCCCCTTTTCCTTCATCGCCGCGATCACCTCGCGCATGGCCTCGTTGGCTTCATCAAGCGCGGCGCGCGCCGTCTCGGCCTCGCGCATGACGGTCAGGGACAGCACCGCCATGTCGGGTGCCACGGCCGTCTCACCCTGCCCGGTGACCTGGATGGTGGGCGTGGACTGCGCGTGAGCGGGCGCCAGCGTGCCGGAAAGAACAAGGGCCGAAGCCGTGACAAGAGCAAGTGAGGCAGCGCGCATGGTGATCTCCCGAGTTTGCGGACGCATCCCGCACCGTTAGGTAGCGATTGTGGGATGTTTGGGGCACCGACTTGTGCACCCCGGCAAAAGCAACTAATGCACCCCGGCGTGGGGCCTGTAGCTCAATTGGTTAGAGCCGGCGGCTCATAACCGCTTGGTTGGGGGTTCGAGTCCCTCCGGGCCCACCATCCCCTTCTCAACCGCCAGTGAAATCCGGCGATTAGGGGCTATTCTTGCTAACCGGCTTTGGAGGTTAGCAGTTTTCTGTTCGCTCATCGTTCCTATCCTACTCCGTATGTCTTCGTAATGGCGCTGTCAGCCAGTGTTTTTTTGTTGGCGTCTCGAACATAGGTTTCCACCTCCGCAAGGTTGCGATGTCCCGTTATGGACATGATTTCTGATGCGCTGCAGCCAGCCTCGGCGAGACGGCGACAGGCGGCCTTGCGCAGTCCATGCGGTGAGCGGTGCGGGGGTAGACCTGCCACCCGTGCTGCTTCGATGATCCAATTGGTGAACGCCTTCTCGGAGCGCGCAGCACCAAAGGCCGTGACGATGAAAACAAGATTGTCGTGCTGGATTGCGTCAAGAACTGCTCGAAACTCCGGGTGGATGGGAATTGAGAGTTCCGCTCCCGTTTTTCGGGCGGATATCTCGATACGATCACCCTGAATGTGCTGGCGTCCCAACCGGACTACGTCGGAGCGGCGCAGGCCGGTGAAGAGAAGGATTTCGACGGCAGTACGCTGCGGGCTGCCTTCCTTCCAATGAGCCCGAAACTTCGCGATATCGGCCTCGGTCCATGGTATGTAACCGACGGTGTCATGCTTAATGCGCTCCGCATTCAGCATGGGGTTATCTTGGCGATATTCCCACTTAACGGCCAGCCGAAATAGCGTTGCCAATCGTTTGCGGAGCTTGTGGGCCTGCGCGGTGGACTTCTTTGCCACCTGCCCGAGTATGGCGTCTATGTGTTTTGTCTTGATCTCTGCGACTGGGCCATCACCGTGATCCTTGCGGAAGGCTTCAAGTTGGTTCCGGTAGGTGGCCCGGGTCGCAGGGGCCATCGCTGTAAAGGCGCTCGATTGGTAGTATTCGGCAATTAGCCCGTTGATTGTCCCGGCTTTGCTCTTCTCCCCGCCCACATGCGGCTTTGCGGGGGTCCCTTCCTTGGCTTTGTGATACGCAATCCAGAAAGCCTCACTGTACATCGGCCCCGGGAGCGGAATTTTGGGCTCCTTGCCGCGATTGAAGTAGATGCGCTCCTTGCCGTGCCGATCTTTA
>Ga0213835_100563_pt1 | contig 32594 bp, 21 predicted proteins | sample SWPATP01_FD_160576 | JGI IMG/M metagenome (GOLD analysis project Ga0213835, IMG submission 160576) | Coastal seawater microbial communities from Marineland, Florida, United States - SWPA TP0 #1 | ecosystem: Environmental > Aquatic > Marine > Coastal | place: USA: Florida | collected 2016-08-05
CGGCCAAGATCCAAGCCCCGCCTGGGGATCGCCCTGGGGATGTCACCGAGCTTTAGTCCCATTAACCTCGAAAATAACCTCGATGCCGTGCAGATCATGGCCACTGCCGCCCTCGAATCCGGCTGGGAGCAGGTCAAAGCATTAGAAGCAAAATATCTGCGATCGCCCACCCTAAAGAATGTCTATGGTCAGGAATTAGGCATTTTGCCGGGGATGGATAGCGCCGTGATCCTCAAGGAAATTTGGGATTACGACAAAAGCGGCCAGTACGATGTGATTATCTTTGACGGTGATGGCGACCTCAATACCCTACGATTGTTAGGCACTCCCGAAATTTTAAGCTGGTACATCCGCCGCTTCCGGGAAGTGTTCCAAGCCTCTGACCTGGGTCGTGCCGTTTCACCTTTTATTCAACCCGTGACCAGCGCCATTTTAAATGTTTCCTGGACGTTTGATAACTTTGCCGCTGAACCCACCCAAGAGGCAAACCAAGTCCTCGATGAAGGCAAAAAAGCGATGGCTGACCCCAACCGTTTCGCCGCATACCTCGTCACCGATGCCAGTGCTGGGGCGATCGCCAAAGCGAAATATCTCTGGGGCAGTGCCCAGCAGGTGAATGTGACCGTTGGTGGTGTCATCGTCAATCGTAGCGATGCAGATGTTGGCCCTGAATTTGAACCCCTGACGAATACCGCCCTACCCACAGTAGAGGCTGATTATTGGGAAGACCTCATTTCCCATCTGCCTGACTTTAGCCAAGCGGCCCAGGCTCCTCGGCCCCTGATCATCGATACCGCTGCCCGTCAGGTGAAAGTATTCCTCCCCACCTTTGACAAAAAACAGGTTAAGCTCACCCAATATGGCCCCGAAATCACCATCGAAGCAGGGGATCAACGGCGTAATATTCTGCTGCCGCCTCCCCTCAAAGGTGCTCCTGTAAAGGGGGCAAAATTCCAAAATCAATATCTAATTATTTCTCTGTAACTGCTTGGGAGAGAGTCCCTTGCAAGAAATTGCTGATGGCGAAAACAACCGCTCCAGAAACCATACTGGAGCAATCTTTTGGGAAGCATAAAATGAAAGAATGCCCAATAAATCAAGAAAAAACTTAAGAAAAAGTAAAAAATGTCTAAAATAGGGGACTTTTTCCGGAAAGCACGGCCAAATCAAGCCCGGAACCTATGAAGTTAGTCTGCGTTTCGTTACCATACATAAAATAAGCTTGAGGTCTTGATTGTAAAATTCTGGAGTGGTAGCCCGCTACAGCTGAATGGTCACTGGGAAGACATCATTGCTGGCCTGAGTGACTGCACCATCGACTGATTGCACATCTTTGTTTTTCGTTGTCCATCGTCCTAGAGGGATCTGAATTGTGGGAAAAACGCTTTGGCGCGATCGCCTAGAGCCGGATCAAAGTCACGGTTCGGCATTGGGGGAGGGAATGGGAGCTTCCTGCCAACGGCGTCAACTGTCCCCATCAACCTGGCAACAATGGCTCACCCAAAGAACCCCCGCACCATCTGGGGAAATTGTCAGCGAAATCACTAAAATTCCAGCGGTGGATAGTCTAGTGGTGCTCCGGGCCATTGAACAAATTCTGCCCAGTCCCCTCAATCACTTCTATTGGGAAAATCGCCAACAGCAACGGGCAATCCTCAATTTTGGCACCCTAAGCGAATTAGTTCCCCAGGGAGAGGATCGTTTTCGCCAAGCCCAGCAATTTATTACCCATTGGCAACCGAGAATTCAGCGCAATATCAACGTTCCGATTCCCTACTTTTCCTGTGGGTTCACTTTTTTTAGTGCCCAAACCCCCGAAGCGCCTTTTCCGGCTGGCTTGGTCACCATTCCTAGACTGCAACTGGTGCAACACCAACGGGATTATTTTTTAGTGCTCAATGGCGATCGCCAACAGCGCACCCTCTTACGCCAAATCGCTCAGCAATTGCGCCAGTTTCTCGCGACTCTGCCCCAGGAACTTGTCCCTTCCCTAGGGATTCGGGGCACTGTCTGCACCGCCTCAACGGGATTTACCCAGGCTGTCCGGCGAGCCCTCCGACTCATTGACCAAGGCAAACTCAGTAAAATCGTTCTGGCCCATGCCCTCGATGTCACGGCCAATCAAGCCTTTGATGTGGTGCATGCCCTGGATAATCTGCGCGATCGCCACCCGGACTGTTGTGTTTTTTCCCTCCGTAATCAGCGGGGTGACACATTTATCGGCGCAAGTCCAGAACGGTTGTTAGCGGTACAACAGGGACAATTGGTGACCGATGCCCTCGCCGGATCTGCCCCCCGGGGGGAATCTTTGCTCACAGATCAGCGTCTCGCCAAAAGCCTACTCCACAGTGAAAAGGAACAACGGGAACACCAGGCCGTGGCAGATTTTCTACTAGGACAACTCCAGAGCCTTGGTCTCGATCCCCAGGCGGCTCCCCGTAAGCTCCTTAAACTTTCTAATATTCAGCACCTCTGGACACCGATTCATGCAATCCTACCGCCGCAAATTCATCCCCTAGAGGTAGTAGCCCACTTACATCCAACACCAGCAGTGGCCGGTGTCCCCAGGGCGATCGCCTGTGCGGAAATTCGCCAAGCAGAAACCTTTGACCGTACCCTTTATGCCGCTCCTATCGGTTGGCTCGATAGTCAGGGCAATAGTGAATTTATCGTGGCGATTCGGTCGGCCTTAATTCGGGGTAACCATGCGCGACTCTACGGTGGGGCCGGAATTGTCGCCGGTTCCCAGCCGGAACGGGAATATGCCGAAGTCCAGTTAAAATTGACCTCCCTTTTGGAAGCCCTGACCTGAACTTTCCCCCAGGAAAAGTTGCTAAGATCGCAGTGTAACGGAAAGTAAAGGCCGCTCCCATGAAGCGCATTGTGATCATCACCGGGTTTGAAGCGTTTAATGCCAGCTTGTATCGGGATGCTGCCCAAAAGGCGATCGCCCGCTGTCCCGACCTGGAGGTGTTGACCTTTAACGACCGGGATTTGGTCAGTCAACCGGATGCCGTGGTCCAAGCTTTACAGGGGGCCGATGTTCTTTTCGCGAGTCTGATTTTTGACTATGACCAGGTGATTTGGCTGCGGGAACGGGTCGAAAATATTCCGGTGCGTCTTGTGTTTGAGTCGGCCCTGGAGCTGATGGCCCTGACTCGGTTGGGTAAGTTCATCATCGGGGAGCAACCCAAGGGGATGCCGAAGCCGATTAAATTTATCCTGAGCAAATTCACCAACAGCAAAGAAGAGGATAAGCTCGCTGGCTATCTGAGTTTCCTCAAGACTGGGCCGAAGCTGCTGAAATATATTCCCGCGAAAAAAGTTCAAGATCTGCGCAATTGGCTGATTATCTATGGCTATTGGAATGCGGGCGGAACGGACAATGTGGCGGCCATGTGTTGGGCGATCGCCGCAAATTATTTGGGTTTAGAAATCGGGGAATTGCCGGCTGTGGTAGAAACGCCGAACCTGGGTCTGCTCCATCCTGACCATGATGGCTATTTTCTCAGTCCCCAGGCTTACCTCGATTGGCATCACCGAATCTTTCCAGAGCAAAAATTAAACCCCGTCGTTGCCGTCCTCCTCTACCGCAAACACGTTGTCACCAAGCAACCTTACATTCCCCAACTGATTCGCAAATTTGAAGCTGATGGGTTGGTGCCCCTGCCGATTTTTATCAACGGTGTTGAAGCCCATGTAATCGTCCGGGATTGGCTGACCACCGACTATGAACAGCATCAAAGGCTCCATGGCCAGGTGGCCATTAAATCTCTCAAAGCCGATGCGGTTAGGGTTGAAGGCATTGTTTCAACGATTGGGTTTCCCCTGGTGGGTGGCCCTGCCGGTTCCATGGAGGCAGGGCGGCAAGTGGAAGTGGCGAAAAGTATCCTCACAGCGAAAAATATTCCCTACCTCGTTGCGGCTCCCTTGTTAATCCAAGACCTCCATTCCTGGACGAGACAAGGGATTGGCGGCCTCCAAAGTGTGGTGCTCTATGCCCTGCCAGAACTGGATGGGGCGATTGATACGATTCCCCTCGGTGGCCTCGTCGGGGAAGATATTTACTTGATCCCCGAACGGATAAAACGACTCACAGGACGGCTAAAAAATTGGATTCGTCTGAAAAATACGGCCCCAGGCGATCGCCAACTGGCCATTTTGCTCTATGGCTTTCCGCCAGGCTACGGGGCGACGGGCACAGCGGCATTATTAAACGTCCCCAAAAGTTTGGTCAATCTTCTCAAAACGCTCCAGGCTCAGGGTTACGACGTGGGGAATTTTCCAGAAGATGGGGAGGAAATTATTCGTTTGGTGAAAGCGGCTGATGAAGCCTACCGCCTTGATCCTGCCTTGGCACCCCAGCAGACCCTGGAAAATATCGATCTCAAAACCATGGATCGTTGGTTGGGTTATCTTCTGACCCAGAAAATTGAAAAACAATGGCAAAGTTTAACGAATACGGGTCTAAAAACCTTTGGCGGCAAATGTCAGGTGGGGGGCGTCCAGTTCGGGAAGGTGTGGATCGGCGTGCAGCCGCCCCTGGGTATCTCCGGTGACCCGATGCGGTTGATGTTCGAGAAAGATCTAACGCCCCATCCCCAATACGCTGCTTTTTATAAGTGGCTCCAAAATGAATTTCGCGCCGATGCCCTGATTCACTTTGGGATGCATGGGACGGTGGAATGGCTGCCCGGTTCGCCCCTAGGAAATACCAGCTATTCTTGGTCGGATATTTTGTTGGGAAATCTGCCAAATTTATATATTTATGCGGCGAATAATCCTTCAGAGTCGATTTTGGCGAAGCGGCGCGGTTACGGCACCCTGATTTCCCACAATGTGCCCCCCTATGGTCGGGCCGGTTTATACAAAGAACTGTTGGTGCTGCGGGATTTGATTGGGGAATATCGCGAAGATCCAGAGAAAAATGACGCTCTCCGCCCGGATATTATTCAAAAAATTGTTGATCTGGGCCTGCCGGAAGATTGTCCATTTACAGTAGGCCAGGAGCAGGGGAGCGAATTTACGGTCGAAAATGCCCCCTTATTCAGCAAAACCGCCCTCCAAAATTATTTCGTCCACATTTATGAATACCTACAAACCCTAGAGCAACGTCTCTTTTCCTCTGGTCTCCATGTCCTGGGGGAAAAACCCAGCCCCGAAATTATCCAAAGTTACCTCGCGGCCTATTTTGGCGATCGCCTGCCAGAAAATGTCCTCACCCAGGTCGCCCAGGGAGAGCAGGAAATTACTTGCAATCAACCGGAACTTTTGGCAGAAGCACGGGAAATTGGCGATCGCCTCTTGCAAACGGACGACGAAATGACCAATTTGCTTAAGGGTTTGAACGGCGAATATATTCCCCCGGCCCCTGGGGGCGATCTGCTGCGGGATGGTCTGGGCGTTTTACCCACCGGACGCAATATCCATGCCCTCGATCCCTACCGGATGCCTTCTCCGGCGGCCTATGCTCGCGGTCGGGAAATTGGCAAAAAAATCATCCAGCAACACCTTGAGGAAACGGGCAATTATCCAGAAACGGTGGCGGTGATGCTCTGGGGTTTGGATGCTATTAAAACAAAGGGAGAATCCTTGGGGATTCTGCTGGAGTTGGTGGGGGCAGAACCGATTAAGGAAGGGACGGGGCGCATTGTCCGCTATGAATTATTGCCCCTGGCAGTCGTCGGCCACCCTCGCATTGATATTTTGGCGAATCTGTCGGGCATTTTCCGGGATAGTTTTGTCAACATCATTGAACTACTCGATGATTTGTTCCACCGGGCCGCCACCGTAGACGAAGATCCTGCCCAAAACTTTATCCGCAAACACAGTCTCGAACTCCAGGCTGAAGGAGTCGAAAATACCACCGCCCGCTTGTTTTCCAATCCTGCCGGGGATTTTGGCTCCCTGGTGAATGATCAAATCGTCGAAGGCAACTGGGACAACAGCGATGAACTGGCGAAAACCTGGGAAGGCCGCAATCAATACAGCTATGGCCGCAATGATAAGGGTCAGGCACGCCCGGAGGTCTTGAAAAAATTACTCCAAACAGGCGATCGCCTTGTGCAAGAAATTGACTCGGTAGAATATGGTCTCACAGATATCCAGGAATATTACGCCAATACCGGGGGTCTGAAAAAAGCAGCGGAAAATGCCAGCGGCAAGACGGTGACAGCCAGCTTTGTGGAAAGTTTCTCAAAAGATACAACGCCTCGCAAATTAGAATCAGTCCTGCGCATGGAGTACCGTTCAAAACTGCTCAACCCCAAGTGGGCTGAGGCGATGGCCGATCAGGGGTCTGGGGGAGCCTATGAAATTTCCCAGCGAATGACAGCTTTAATCGGTTGGGGTGGCACAGTCGATTTCCAGGATCAATGGGTCTATGACCAAGCCGCAGAGACCTATGCCCTCGATGCAACGATGGCGCAAAAATTGCGAGATGCGAACCCCGAAGCTTTTCGGAATATTGTCGGGCGGATGTTGGAAGCCCATGGGCGCGGTTTCTGGGAAGCTTCCGATGAAAAATTGCAAAAACTAAGTGATCTTTATGACCTTACGGACGATGTTTTAGAAGGAATTACAACTTAATTGAGACAAGATTTCAAAGATTTGTAAGAAACTTAATCCCTTAAGATTTAGGGTGTTGATCATAGACATAGAAATTAGTACACGCTTTTTATGAATCATTCAGCTCCCCCAGTACCTACTTTTGATGCTTTGCTGGTTCCTACTGTTCAAGCTCTGCAAACATTAGGAGGCTCTGGCACCATTGAAGAAATTTATGAACAGGTCATCCAGTTATTAAATCTGCCAGATCAGATTCTTGAAATTATTCATGTAAACACATCCCAGAGTGAAGTCGAATATAGACTGGCATGGAGTCGGACTTATCTAAAAAAATATGGTCTTTTAGAAAATTCAGCACGGGGCGTTTGGTCTTTAACCTCAACGACGATCAACCCCGACGATCTCGATCCTAGGGAAGTTGTTAGGTTTGTTCGAGAAGTAGACAAGAAGAATAAAGCCTCGATAGATTTACCAAACCAATCAACTGAAACTACGGAAAATTTAGATGAAAGCACTTGGCATCAACAGCTTCACGAAATTCTTTTGTCATTAGACCCCGCCGCCTTCGAGCGATTAGCTCAACGGTTGCTGCGTGAGTCTGGTTTTATTCAGGTACAAGTTACAGGTAAATCAGGGGATGGGGGAATTGATGGGGTCGGCATTGCAAGAATTAATGGATTTCTGAGTTTTCATGTACTCTTTCAATGCAAGCGCTATCAAGGCTCAGTGACGGCAAGTCAAATCCGAGATTTCCGAGGCGCAATGCAAGGGAGAACTGATAAAGGCTTGATGATTACAACAGGAACTTTTACGCGAGACGCAATCAAAGAAGCAACTCGTGATGGTGCACCGCCCATTGATTTAATAGATGGTGAGCAGTTAGTTCAACGACTTAAAGAACTTGGCCTAGGGGTCAAAATCAATTTGATTGAGTCAGTCGATGTTGATGCCGAGTGGTTTACCAAGATTTGATTAGTTTGGTACATAAATTCTGAATCCCTCAAAAATATTTTTGAAGGGCGATCGCCCCATTTTGGCCACCAAACCCAAAGCTAAAACAAAGAGCATTTCGGAGTGGAGTATTCTGGGCTTTCATGACGAAATTTAAGTCAAATTCTGATTGTTCTAAGCCTACACAGGGAAAAAGCCGTTGCTCCCGCAACATTAACAGCGAGAACGCAACCCCCAAAGCTCCCGATGCGCCGAGGGTGTGACCCGTTGCCCCTTTACTACCACTGACAAAAGGACGGTGGGGAAATAGCATTTCGATCATCGTTGCTTCGGCTTGATCATTTAAACGGGTACTGGTGCCGTGGGGATGAATGTGATCTATATTTTCGGGTTCCAGGCCAGCCCAATCTAAACATTGGGCGATCGCCTTCATTGCGACCTGATAATTACCTTGGGGCGCGCTCATGTGGTGGGCATCACAGGTAAAACTCCAGCCAAGGATTTCGCCGTAAATTTTGGCGTTTCGTTGCTGGGCCGATTCTAGGGTTTCGAGCAGAAAGATCGCCCCCCCTTCCCCTAAAACCAAACCTTCTCGCCGTTGGTCAAAGGGAAAACAGCCCGTCGTCGCCAAAGCCCCCATTTTCTGGAACCCCGTAATACTCAAAGGCGTGACGGGAGATTCCACTGCTCCGGCTAACACCTGTGGGCGATCGCCCCGTTGCAAAAGTTCAAAGCCCTGGGCGATCGCCCATAATCCGGTGGTACAAGCCCCCATCGGTGCTAAAACTGGCCCTTGGGAGCCGACTTGCTGGGCCGTGGCGATCGCCAATTGGTTGGGTAAATAAGTTAACCAATTCTCTAATCCCCTCTGATGTCCTTGTTGGTCGTCGTACCGCAGCTTTTCCCACTGCCCCTGAAAGCCCCGACTGGAGCCGATCACAATCCCGCAATGTTCTAAAGGCGGTTCTAGGCCAGCATCTACGAGGGTCGCCTCAACGAGCGATCGCCGCAAAATTTCTAAATCTATAGGTTCTTTCCCCAACATCGCCACCGGAATAACGGGTAAATCCCGAAACGGTTGCCGCAATTGGATCGCGCTTTCTCCCCGTTGTAATTTTTGCCAAGCCTGGTGGCGATCGCCCAGGGCACAGCGTAAACCCAGGCCCGTTATCACTACCCGCACCATATCAATATCCCGTCACTAAGCATCAAAAATTTTGCGTCAGCCTGTCGATTTCTGGCGATCGCCGTTACCGTAGGATGTTGCAACCGATTATTCTCACCAAGGAAACTTACCACCGTGCCCAATCCTCCCCTGATCATTGTGCGCCACATCTTCCTGTTCGGACAAGCGGTTTCTTTGCCGGCCAATGCCTTTACCGGATTGGTGAATACTTTAATTTTGTTGCTGTTGGTGGCGACGGTCGTGGCACTGGTGACCCGCTGGCTCAGGATTCCCTACGTGATTGGTCTGGTGCTGGCAGGGTTGTTGATCCCCAAACAAATTCTCTCCGATGCCATTGGCTTGAATCCTGAGGTTATTCTCAATTTATTCTTGCCGATTCTAATTTTTGAGGCGGCGATCAATACTGATATCAGTCGTTTGCGCAGCACCATTAAACCGATTGCCCTTTTAGCGGGGCCTGGGGTGCTTTTGGCGGCGACGATCACCGCTTTTTTCCTGAAGGTCAGTTTAGATTTAGCTTGGCTAACGGCCTGTGCGGTGGGCGTGATCCTCACGATTACAGATACGGTGTCGGTGATTGCGGCCTTTCGGACGGTGCCAGTACCGGGGCGACTGGCGACCATTGTGGAAGGGGAAAGTTTGTTTAACGATGGGATTGCCCTTGTTCTACTGAATATTGTGACCACCATTCATCTGCAAGGCTCGTTTAGCGTCGGGGAAGGGGTTGAACAAATTTTAATTGCCTTTGTGGGGGGTGGCTTGCTGGGCCTGGGTCTGGGTTATTTGTGCATTGGTCTGTTCCGGCAATTGGATGATCCCCTCAGTAATATTTTGTTGACGGTGGCGGTCTCCCTGGGCACCTTTCAAATTGGTCAGGCCCTAGGGGTTTCTAGTGCGATCGCCGTGTTGATCGCGGGACTTTTGATCGGCAACGTGGCGCTGCGAGAATGTTCCGGTTCCGTGACGATTACGCTCCTGAATTTCTGGGAATATGCGGGATTTGGAGTGAATACCTTCATTTTTTTGTTTGTGGGGATTGAGGTCGCCCCTTTATCGTTGTTACAGACAATTCCGGCGGCTTTACTGGCGGTGGTGGCCTATCAAGTGGGGCGAATTTGTTCGATTTATCCTCTGCTGTCGGTGCTGAAATTTTTTGACCGTCCCTTGCCCCTCCGCTGGCAGCACGTACTCATTTTCGGTAATGTCAAAGGCTCTTTATCCATGGCCCTCGCCCTCGGCTTGCCTTTAACCCTCCAGGGGCGATCGCAGGTGATTACCCTCGTGTTTAGTACCGTCCTAGTTTCCCTGATTGGTCAAGGTTTGAGCTTGCCTTGGTTCGTGAAAAAGCTCCAACTCGCCAAGCCTTCCCCCGTCCGCCAACACCTCGAAAATTTGCAACTCAATCTAATCGCCGCCAAATCTGCCCAGGAAGAACTCAAGGAACTGTTGCAGAGTGGCAGTTTGCCGAAATTTCTCTACGAAGAACTCTTTGCCAGTTACCAAGCCCGCATTGCCAACGCCGAGGAAGAGTTACGGGGACTTTATAATCAACGCCTCACCCAAAAGTTAAGCCAGTTTGAGAACCAAGCTTATTTAGAAGGCTTGCGCCATCGCCTCTTTCTCGCGGAAAAAAGTGCCATTAACGAAGCAATTCTCAAGGGCTTAATTAGTGATGAGACGGCCCGGCCGTACTTACAGGAGTTAAACCAAAAAATTCTGGCCCTGCGAGATCCCTAGGCAACACATAACCCCATAAAGTCCACTAATTGGTGTACCAGTTCTGGTTTGGTGACAGCTAGGATTGTCGAACCGCTTTCTAGGAGTGTACTGCCGTTGGGGATTTGTAATTCTTCGTGGGGGTGCGCTTGGTAGCCAATCACCAATGTCCCGGCAGGAAACCGATGATCCTGGGCTAATTCCGCGACGCTCCGGCCAACAATGGCGCAATTTTCAGGAATCGAGAGCTTTAAAACTTCGATTTGACCCTGCTCAAAATGCATCATCGCATCGACTTCGGGATATTCGATGGCATTGACCACGCGATTGAGGGCCAGTTCTGTGGTGCTGATAATGTGGGTTGCCCCCGCGAGTTTGTAGGGCTCGATAAAGTCGCGATCGCGCATCCGGACAATGATTTGCGGGACACCATAGTGTTTGCAGAGAGTTACCAAGGCCAGATTGAGAGCATCGTCTCGGAGCGTGGCAATGACGGCGTTGGCTTTGCGGATGCCAGCTTCGATGAGGACACTGGTTTTAACGGCACTTCCTTCAAAGGCCATGACACCAATTTTTTCGCGGGCATCCTGACAGGCGGCGGCATCGGTATCAATGATCGCCACGGTGTGGTTCATCCGCTGGAGGGTTTTGGCGAGATCTCGTCCCATCATCCCGGCACCACCGATTAAAACGTACATGGGGTTTCTCCTTGGTAACTGGAAAAAAGGCGATCGCCTTTTGCCTTGATCATGAAGAGTTCTGACAGCGATCGCAATGGCCACAGCGGAAGTCTTTGGCCTGGTCATGGAAACCAAAACTGTCGATTAAAAATTGCCAGCGGCAGGTTTTTTGTCGCCAAAAGGTTTGTAGCTGGCGAACGGCGTGGATTTGTTGCTGTCTCAGAATCGTGAAGGCTTTCGGATCTAAGGTTGGCTGACGTTCGTAGGTAAACGGATCCCGCCAGCGGAGTTGCCCGGTGCTGTGTAAAATCCCTAGGCTTAATTCTGCCTGGTGATCGAGTTCTAAAATGCTGCCCTGGAGAGGTAGGGTCTGGGCCAATTTTGCGGCGTGGCGGATCTGCTTTTGGAGATTTTGTTGAAAAAAGCGCGTGCGATTTTTATCCTCCGGGTTTAAAAGGCCCGTGGGTTCACTGACCAAACTTAGGGCTGTGCTTTTTTTACCGTCGCGGCCGGCACGACCAATTTCCTGGAGATACTCCGCCAGCAGACTAGGGGGATGGTAGTGAAGAATCCAGCGCACATCAGCTTTATCAATACCCATCCCAAAGGCGTTAGTACAAACGACAAATTGCAAGCGCCCCGTTTGCCAATCTTTTTCCTGTTGGCGGCGATCGCCTGGACTAAGACCCGCATGGTAGGCCGCTGTCTGATAATTTTGTTGCCCCAGGGTCATGGCTAGGGTTTCCGCCTCCCGCCGCGACCGGACGTAAATCAACCCCGACGCCTTGGCATTGGTTTGTAGCAATCGGTGCAACTGGTCTCGTTTGCCCTTGGGACTCCAAACGGTGCGGCTCGCTAACTGTAAATTGGGGCGATAGGGACTCTGGACAAATTTTTTGGGACTCTTGAGCTGGAGGGTTTGGCTGATACTCTTCTGGGCTTGGGGATCAGCGGTGGCGGTAAAGGCGGCGATCGCCATTTTTGTGCCTTTGGGTTTGTGGCGCAGTAAGGCGGGACGGACAGCCCCTAAGCGGCGATAGGCCGGACGAAAGGTATCTCCCCACTGCACCAGACAATGGGCTTCATCGAGGATTAAAGCATTCACCTTGAGCTGGGGTTGAATCAAAATTTCCCAAACCGGGGGACTTAAAAGAGTTTCTGGCGATAGATAAAGCAAGCGCAACTGATTTTTTGCTACTGCCTGCAAGGTTTGCCGCCGCTCTAATTTGGACAACTGACTGTGGAGGAGTCGGGCCGAGAGTCGTTTTTCCTGGAGAGCTTGCACCTGATTTTCCATGAGGGCCACCAGGGGAGAAACCACTAGAGTCAGGCCCGTTTGTAGAATTGCTGGCAGTTGAAAACAAATGGATTTGCCGCCGCCGGTGGGCATGATAATGAGAGCATCCTGTCCGGCGAGTAAACTGCGAACAATTTGATCCTGGGGCGGCCGAAAATCGTCATAGCCCCAAATTTGCTGGAAAGTGTGCTGCACCTGCGCCCAAGTCTGTGTCATTTTCCCGTGAGATTCTCGCTACACCGTTTATTTTCAAGGCGAAACCCGTACAATAGTGGAGTTTTGCGAACCTTTAAGAATCTACAAAAGCAATGCCCACTGCTACTCTGCTAGTGTCCTGTCCGGATCAACAAGGTCTGGTTGCGAAAATTGCCAACTTTATCTACGCCAATGGCGGCAATATTATCCACGCCGATCAACATACGGATCTCAGTGCTGGTTTATTTCTAACGCGCATCGAGTGGGAGCTAGACGGATTCAACCTGCCACGGGAAGTGATTGAACCCGCTTTTGGGGCGATCGCCAAACCGTTGGGGGCGACCTACAGCTTACATTTTTCTGATCAGGTTCCCCGGCTGGCCATTTGGGTCACCAAACAGGATCACTGTTTGCTGGATCTGCTCTGGCGACAACAGGCAAAAGAACTCAAAGCAGAGATTCCCCTAATCATCAGCAATCACCAGGAACTAGAGGCGATCGCCCAGCAATTTAAGATTGATTTTCACCACATTCCGATCACCAAAGCCACAAAAGCAGAACAAGAAGCAAAACAATTGGCCCTGTTGCAAGAATACAACATCGATCTGGTGATCCTCGCCAAATATATGCAGGTGCTTAGTCCAGATTTTCTTGGCAAGTTTAACCAGGTGATCAATATCCACCATTCCTTTTTACCAGCCTTTGCAGGGGCGAAACCCTACCACCGCGCCTACGACCGGGGTGTAAAAATCATTGGTGCCACGGCCCACTACGTCACCCAGGATCTCGACGAAGGGCCGATTATCGAACAGGATGTGGTGCGGGTCAGCCACCGGGATGACGTGAAAGATCTAATTCGCAAAGGCAAAGATTTAGAACGTATCGTTTTATCCCGCGCCGTCCGCCTCCACCTGCAACATCGCGTTTTAGTTTACGGCAACCGCACCGCCGTCTTCGCCTAAAATCCTCCCTTGAGGGAGGTGGCCGATAGGCCAGAGGGTGTATGTCCCTTAAGGGAGGTGGCGCAGCTTAAGATTTCCCCTTGAGGGGAACTAAAGGGGTGTATAGGGTTTGCACCTGGGTAATCGGTAACCGGGAGGCCACGGGCAAATCTAGCCGGGAGCGATCGCCTTTCTGGAAATGTTCCGCCGCCGCACAGGCAATCATCGCCGCATTATCCGTACAGAACTTGAGGGGCGGGAAATAAACCTGAATCCCTGCTTCCGCTGCCGCTGCAGTCAAAATCTGCCGTAAACCACTGTTTGCTGCCACACCACCACCGACCACAATGGTTTGCAGTTGGCGATCGCCCGCACACCGTACTGCCCGTTTCGTCAAAGCCTGGGCAACGGTGTATTGAAAACTGGCCGCAATATCTGCTACAGGCACGGCTTTCCCCTGGGTTTCAAATTGCTGCACCAAACGCAGCACCGCCGTTTTTAGACCACTAAAACTGCAATCGTAGGGATGGTAACCCCCGCCAGGTAAGGAAATTCTCCCCTCTGGCAACTTAAAGGCCTGGGGATCACCTGTTTTGGCCAGGCGATCAATCACTGGCCCCCCCGGATAACCCACCCTCAACAGCCGCGCCACCTTATCAAAGGCTTCTCCAGCCGCATCATCACGGGTTTCCCCCAACAGTTTATATTCCCCACAACCGCGCACCTCAATGAAGCTCGTGTGCCCCCCAGAAACTAAGAGGCAGAGAAAGGGCGGTTCTAGCTCCGGTTGGCTGAGATAGCTGGCATAAATGTGTCCCTCTAGGTGATGAACGCCAATAAAAGGCTTGTTATGAATCATCGCTAGAGTTTTTCCGGCGGCCGCTCCCAACAACAAAGCCCCCACTAAGCCCGGCGCACAGGTCGTGGCGATCGCCTCAATTTCAGACCAGCTCAACCCCGACTGCTCAAAGGCCGTGTCAATACAAGCATTGATACTTTCTAAATGGTGCCGCGATGCCACCTCTGGCACAACGCCGCCAAATTCCCGATGAATGTCGATTTGTGAAGCAACCACATTGCCAAGAACTTTACGATTATTAACAATTGCAACGGCAGTTTCATCACAACTTGTTTCGATTGCTAAAACAATGCTCATATATCGGTATAACTTAGATTTAAGTTAACAACTTTAACCTTTTTTGCCTTTACTCGATACGCTGGTCACAGTAATATTGCTTCCAAAGTACAAATGGATTGGCGTATCTTTTGTACAAAAAACTTAATTATTTTGTAACAAAAGGAAACAAACTTATGCAACGTTTCGTAGCTGTTGTTTGCGCCTTTGCTCTCTCTTTAACTTTGTGGCTGGGTTTTGCTTCCCCCGTGAAAGCAGATTCTTTGTCTCACTTAACCCCCTGTAGTGAGTCCGCCGCTTATAAACAAAGAGCAAAGAACTTCCGCAACACCACCGCAGACCCGAACTCCGGTCAAAACCGTGCCGCTGCTTACTCTGAAGCCCTCTGTGGCCCCGAAGGTTTGCCCCACCTTATCGTGGACGGCCGTCTTGATCATGCCGGTGAATTTTTAATTCCAAGTCTTCTCTTTCTCTACATTGCTGGTTGGATCGGCTGGGCTGGTCGCGCTTATCTGATCGCAGTCCGTGATGAAAAAGATGCGGCAATGCAAGAAGTCATCATCAATGTCCCCCGGGCGTTTAGTTTGATGTTGGCTGGTTTTGCTTGGCCTTTGGCTGCTCTGAAAGAATTTACTTCCGGTGAGCTAGTCGTGAAGGATGCGGATGTCCCCATCTCTCCTCGCTAGGTTTTCATTTTTAAGTATTTATCATTCTTTTTGGAGTAAATAAATGGATAAGTTCTTATCTTCTGCGCCGGTGTTGTTGACCGCAATGATGGTTTTTACGGCCGGACTATTAATTGAGTTCAACCGTTTCTTCCCTGATCTTTTATTCCACCCGTAGGTTCAAATAAAACATCACTGGGATTTTGGTTTTAATAATCTAATAAAACAACAGCACTGGGAATAGTCTCAGTGCTTTTTTAATTGGTTCGACTTGATTTTTTTTGACTTTGTAGCGGCAGAAAGGCAATCAAGGAAATTGACCCGAATCGAATTAGAAGAAAGCCGTCATTTTGGCTACTTTGTGAAAATATGATGCTCGTAAATAAAGACTTAAAAAACTGGAAAATCATCGATAATTTTAACTATGAAATGAAGAGTTTCCAAGTAAATCAGGCCGGATAAATTAATCAAAAGTACAGAAAATCTTCTCCCTATTTTCAAGGAGAAACTTTATCTGTTGAGCACTAATTTTAAAGTTTAGTTTGTTGCCTTTGCGCCAATTTTAGGTTCGGTACCAGCGATGATTCTTTGGATATTACTGCGATGGCGCACAATGACATAAATACCAGCGATCGCCCCAAAGAGAATGTAGGGGAGGGGCTGCTGTAAAACAATCATCAAAAGCATCACGGCGATCGCCCCACTGATTGAACTCAGGGAAACGATTTGGGTTAAAGTAATTGCCGCTGCAAAGGTGACGATGGTGCCCAGGGCCACCCAAGGAGCCATAATCAAAAGGACGCCGATGCTGGTAGCAACGGATTTGCCGCCGTTAAAGCCGATGAAAATCGATTTGCTGTGGCCCAAGACAGCGGCGATCGCCACGGCCATGGTGAGCCAGTATTGGTCATAGTTGGCAGGAAAAGCGATCCATTCGGGGTGGGTATAAAGCAGCTTAAAAAATAAGATCGCCGCAACGCCCTTGAGCGCATCGAAGAGCAACACCGTGATCCCCGCTTTTTTACCGAGGGTTCTGAGGACGTTGGTCGCCCCTGTGGAACGGGAACCATAATCGCGGATATCAATTCCCTTGAGCCACTTGCCAGCTAGGTAGCCCGTGGGAATAGCGCCCAATAAATAGGCTACTCCGATGCAAAAGGGGGCGATCGCCAACGAAAGATTCATAACCCATTACTCCGATGCAGAAAACACGTGCGAAAACTTAGAAAAAGTAAGAAGAATCGGACTGGGGTTCCGGCGCAAATGCAAGCCACAACGGGTATTGCAGCAACGACAGATTAATATTGTCCTCAGCCTCATCAATAATGATTAGCGGTAGTCTATCATCTTCTACGAGTCGATCCGCCTTTTGGACGAGGGCATCGGGACTTTCAAATAAAATGACCCCAGAGTTTGGCCCGAAGTCACTGCGGGAGATGCCTAAACAGTCCTGTAAGCCCCGCCGCCATTCGCCGAGTCGTTCTGGGGTATTAGCCAAAATCAAGGCCCGGAGGCGATCGCCATAGAGACTGTAGAGCACCGATAAACTGGCCGAAGCCACAAGAATATTTTGCAGACGGCTACCCATGCTTCGGATCGCGCCCCGTCCGCCTTGGTCAAAGAACCATTTCTTCACCCGTTCGCTATGGATCGGCTCAAAGGTGCGACGCAGTTGCCAAGGGGGGCCATAGTAGTCCGGCGACATCCGGTATTGATCCAGCATTTCCTGGATTCGACGCGCCTTAGCTGCAAAACTTTGCTCCGAAAACTGGGGTGGAGTTAATTTTTGAGGAGGAGGCTCCGGGGTTGGTACTGGTGACGGTGCCGCAGACCAATCTTGATCAAAGCTGGGTAAGTCTAACTGCTCGGCGGCGATCGCCAAATCCTGCAAGCTCCCGATGAGATAGTCCTTAAACCCTTGCACCCGCACGGCAATTTCTTGGGACGTACCCGCAAAGGTGGTGCGCATTTCCTCACGGATTTTGTCCCGGCGTCGCTCCAATTGGGCAACAGATTTTTGCAGGCTTGCCTGTCTGTCTTCGAGGGTTTGGAGTCCTGTGGCCATCAACCGTTCCAGTTGAACTTGGAGATCTCCCGTTTCCGTTTGTAAAAGAGCCTCTTTTTCTGCCTTAAGTTCGGCAATCTCTGCCAGAAGCGCTGCTTTCTCTGCCTGTAATTTTTCTAAGTCCGTGCTGTCTGTCGTGGTCTCTGGGGTCTGGTCAGGCGCAGGAGTTGAAGCACTGGCATCAGGCTCGGTACCACTCGCTTCAGAGGGCAAATTTAATGGTTCTTTGGGAGTGGGTTGCAGATCTAATTTGGGTCGGTCTTGTTGGGGGTCTGAACTCATAAAAGTTTGTCCTTAGGGGCAACGGGTGACAACGCAGGGGAAAGCGTCATTAATGAAGGGTGTTAGTCTTGGCGGGGGCAGCGCGCTTCGAGAACCTGCTGGAGGGTGCGGGGGTCAAAAATAATCGGTAAAAAATGAATGCTATTGATTTCTTTAAAGTAAAACAGGATGGGAACCCTTGTCCAAAAGATGCGCCAATTTTGCCATTCGCGATAGGGGAAACGCCGAATGCGATCGCCGCTGCGATAAACATCTAAATCCGTGGCGGTGAATTCTAGTCGCAGGATTACTGCTTGAAACAGTAAAAATAGGCCAAATAACGAGGCGATCGCCCCCACCCAAATTTGCCAGAGGGCCAGGGGAATCCCACTAATAATCAGCACCAGGGGAATATTATAGCTAGGCCGTAATTCCACCGTTGGCGGCAGTTGATCGCTGAGCTGAGGGGACGGAGAAGCAGAAGTCATTGCTTGCTGTGGGGGTTTTAGGGTGAGCAGGGGTAAATTCCAATTTTAACGCCAAGCCTTTCCCCATTAAAGATTTTCTGATTTGAAGTACAAAAACAAAGAATTTGACGCGAAACCCAGAAAATTACCGGCCTTTCTGGAAAAAAACTCTTACGATAGGGAGATGCTTTTCTCAGATTCTCCCAATGTTTTCTAAGCTCTTCATCAAGAAGCCTATTTTTGCCCTGGTTTGTGGTGTGATCATTTTACTGGTCGGTCTCATTACGATTCCCAGCCTCCCGGTTGCCCAGTTTCCCCAAATTAGTCCCACCCAAATCAGCATCACCGCCAGCTACACCGGGGCCAGTGCTGAAGTGGTAGAGCAAACCGTTACTAATATCCTTGAAGCAGAACTCAACGGGATCGAAGGTCTCAGATATCTGTCCTCCACCAGTAGTAACGACGGTCTGAGCACCATTGTGGCCACCTTTGATGCGAGTCGTAATGAAGATCTTGCCGCCGTCGATATCCAAAACCGACTTGCCGCCGTCACCTCACAACTGCCCGCAGAAGTTCAGCGAAACGGAGTCCGAGTCGCGAAAAGCAGCAATAACATTGTCCTTGGGGTCGGTTTGTATTCCGAGGCGGGCGAATATGACGATGTCTTTCTCAGTAACTATGCTGATAATTATCTGCTCGATGCCCTCCGCAAACTAGAGGGGGTCGGTAATGTCCAAATTTTTGGGGAGCGTCGCTATGCGATGCGGGTCTGGCTTGATCCCAATCGTCTGGCGGCCCGTCGCCTCATCCCCCAGGACGTAGTCGCCGCAATTCAAGAACAAAATCGCCTGGTGGGGGCTGGACAGTTGGGCCAATCCCCTGCCCCTGCCGGACAACAGTATCAGTTTGACTTAGAAATTCAAGGGGGACGCCTGGGAACAGTGTCAGAGTTTGAAGAACTGGTTCTCAAGGTTGATGAGCAGGGTCAGATTATTAAACTGCGGGATGTGGGCCGCGTTGAGCTGGGAGCGGAGAGCTACAACACCACTGTCCGCTACCGGGGAAACCAGGCTGTCGGGATTGGGATCTTCCAGCGGCCGGGGAGCAATGCCCTGGATGTGGCAAATCGCGTCATTGCGGAGATGGAAGTCCTTTCGGAACAGTTTCCGCCTGGGTTGGATTATCGGATTGCTTTTAATACGACCGATTATGTGGCGGCATCGATGCGGGAAGTGGTGATCACCCTCATCACGGCGATCGCCTTAGTGATTTTTGTGATTTTCCTTTTTCTCCAAGATTGGCGCACAACCCTCGTGCCGACCTTGACGATTCCCATTGCCTTGATTGGGACGTTTATTTTCATTAAACTCTTCAATTTTTCGATTAACAGTCTGACCCTCTTTGGTTTGACCCTTGCGACAGGTCTAGTGGTCGATGATGCGATTGTGGTCGTCGAAGACATTGCCCGGCTCATCCACGAGAAAGGCATGGCCCCAAAACAGGCGGCGATCGCCGCGATGCAAGAGTTGACCGGGGCCGTTATTGCCACCTCCTTGGTGCTGATGGCTGTGTTTATTCCGGTGGCTTTTTTCCCAGGGACGACGGGGGCTTTGTATCAGCAGTTTGCCCTCACCATTGCCTTCTCCATCGCGATTTCAACCTTTATCGCCCTGAGCTTAACACCTTCCCTCGCTGGGGTTTTGTTGCGCGATCGCCCCGAACCCACCAGTGCTTTGGGAAAAGTCTTTAACCAATTCAATCGCTTTCAAAATTGGCTCCGTCGCCGCTACCAAAAAATTCTTTTCCAACTGACCCGCATGGAATATGTCGTGGTGAGTCTTTTTACTGTCCTGCTGGTGATAACCGCTTGGCTTTACCAAATTGTCCCCGGCGCCTTTGTGCCCGAAGAAGACCAGGGCTACATCATCACCCTTGTCCAGGCTCCCCAGGGGGTTTCAATGCAGTTCACCGATGCTGTGATGGCGCAGGTCGAAGCAGAACTCCTCAAAATCCCCGAAATTGACGGCACCTTTGCCATTAGTGGCTTTAGTTTTGGAGGCGGTAGTCAAGCCAATTCTGGTGTTATTTTTTGTCCCCTGAAACCTTGGTCAGAGCGGACTCGACCCGAACAAACAGCCCAAGGGATCATCGGTCGCCTATTTCCGACCTTTGCGCAAATTACTGAAGCCCGCGTCTTTCCTGTGAATCCGCCGCCGATTCAGGGTCTCAGTAACTTTGGTGGTTTCCAGTTCCAACTCCAAGACCGCAGTGGACGCGCTGCCATCCAGGATTTGGTGGGAGCCATGGGACAACTGCTAGGCGCTGCGAACCAAGATCCCGCCCTCCAAGGGGTGTTTAGTACCTATGCCGCCAATAATCCCAAGTATGACCTTGAGATTAAACGGGATTTTGCAAAGGCGAAAAATATCAATATTGCCCAGGTCTATGGCACATTACAAACGGCCTTTGGGTCTACCTATGTCAATGACTTTGATTTGGGTCAGGATAATTATCGGGTCTATGTTCAGATGGATGGCTTATTTCGGGATAATCCAGCGGATATTGGTCAGGTTTATACCCGTTCCGACACGGGCGAAATGGTTTCCCTGGGGCAGTTATTCACCGTCACACCCGGATCTGGGGCGCAAACCATTAACCACTACAATCTGTTGCGTTCCATTGAAATTAATGGTTCTGCGGCTCCGGGGGTCAGTTCTGGTGAAGCTTTACAAACGATGGAACGCATCGCCCAGCAAACGTTACCCCGCAGTTTTGGTTATGAGTGGGCGGGTACAGCCCTAGAGGAAATTGAGTCTGGCGGCCAAGCACCGATTATCTTTGGTTTGGGGCTGGTCTTTGTCTTCTTAGTTCTAGCCGCGCAATACGAAAATTTTTTGGATCCGGCGATTATTTTGCTTTCGGTACCGTTAGCAATCTGTGGTGCTTTGACGGCATTGGTGCTTAGGGGATTCCCCAACGATGTGTATTGCCAGGTAGGTCTGGTGATGTTGATTGGTTTGGCTAGTAAAAACGCGATCTTGATTGTGGAATTTGCAAACCATTTGCGTGGCGAAGGGCTATCGATTACCAAAGCCGCTATTGAGGCAGCCCGGGAGCGACTCCGACCAATTTTGATGACAGCGATCTCGACGTTATCGGGGATCTTTCCCTTAACATTGGCAACGGGGGCCGGGGCCGCCAGTCGTCAGTCTTTGGGGACGACGGTCTTTGGGGGAATGCTAGTGGCGACTTTGTTGAGTTTGTTTGTGGTGCCGATTTTGTATATTTTGGTGACTTACCTGAGTGAATCTTTATTGGGTCACCGACTGTCAAAGGATGAGGTATAGGATTTTGCTCTGTAAGTTTGCAATGGTAAAACAGATGATCTGGACAAGACGCGTTTGGCAAGGGTTGGGTACGGTGGCTTTGGCGATCGCCTTCACGACCGCTTGTGGTGAGGTGCCCAATGGCAACAATCTGCCCCCGGTGGTAAATGAACAGCCCCCGGTGGATAACAATAATCCGCCCCCAGATGGTGAAGATCCCACTGACAATAATCCAGATTCAAATCCCGGGGAAACGACGCCTCAACCGACGGTGTATTGGCTCAAAGATGAAGGCGATCGCCTGGCTTTGGCTCCCGTCGAAGTGACCCCCACCGCAGAAACCCCCACAGGCCAACTCGAAAGCCTCTTTACCCAATTACTCACAGAAACCCCAGAGGATGGCCTCAGTAGCACAATTCCCCCCGGTACCGAACTGTTAAGCCTGATTATCCAAGGGGATGGTATCGTGGTGAATCTGTCCGAAGAATTTCAGTTTGGCGGTGGCAGTGCCTCGATGATTGGTCGCGTTGCCCAGGTGCTCTACACAGCTACCAGCCTTGATCCCACCGCCGCAGTGTGGTTCCAAATCGAAGGGGAACCCCTGGAAGTGCTGGGGGGTGAGGGGCTAGAAATTGCCCAGCCCATGACCCGCGACAGTTTCACAACAGACTTTGATCTTTAATTAGCCTCTGAATTAGCCCATTTCAAAGATGAGGCTGACCTTTTCGCCCCGGCCAAAATCGAGGCGATCGCCGTTTTGCAGCAGATGTTTTTCCTTAGGTTCCAACAAAACGCCATTGAGGTAAGTGCCGTTGGAACTCCCCACATCTAGGATGTAATACTCAAAACCATTATCACTCCACAAATTTGCGTGGAGCCGGGAAACAACATCGCTATTGGGCAACGGCGATAAATCAACTTCTGGCGGATATTGGGGATTCGGTTTGCCAATGTGGACAATGGAAACTTTGGGGATCGCCAGCACCGTATCCGTTTGTACATGGCGAAATTGCGGTTGGGGTAACTGTAGAGTCGTCGCCCCAGCATCTGTGGGGACTGGCTCTGGTGGTGCGACCGTCCCAGGGAGTAAATCCATCTCTGTTTGTACGTCCTGGTAAGCCCGTTTAATCAGGTGGGTCGCCACCGTTTGAATGCCGGTATGGGTAAAGTAATTGGTGGTTTGATCCAAAAAAGCAGCCACTAAATCGAGATTGTCGTCGGCAAATTCAATAAATCGCCCCAACTGACTAAATACAGAGCTACGGGACACACCGGTTTTCGCGATCCAGTTTTGCATCCAGCCCCGCACAGCCTCGAAATTTTCGCTTAAAAAGCCCAGCTTGGAAGCGGTATCTTCCCCTGGCAGAGCCGAACCAAGTACCGTATAACCGCTATTATTTTGCACTTCGGTTTGATCGACCTGGCCAATGATGCTGTGGACTTTTTCGAGGAAATCCGGCCCCAGGGGTAAAAGGCCATCAACACAAACGAGGGTTCCCATGCGCACCAGGGCGGCACCCCGATAGTTTTCTTGGAGGGCCTGGGCGAGAACCTGGGGGTTTGCCTGGGGGAGACCGTTTAGTTTGCAGTAGGCGATCGCCTCGACGGAAATTTTCAGCACGAGATCGATGGTTTGGCTGGTGTCGGCCTTGGGGGTCAGCTTACTGAGAAAGCCCAAAAGACCGATTTTTTCACCAATTTTGTCGGCGAGGGCGGCAGTTCCCAGGGCAGCATCAGCTCTATCGACGGTTTGGTACAGAAAAACTGCACTCTGGTAACCGTTTTTTGGGTCATCGTAGAAGGCGATCGCCTTGTCTCGAATTCGTTGCAATACCTCTGGATTGGTCTCTTGGGTAATTTGGCGGATCGCGTCGTCAAATCCCCGAAAATTTATCCATTCCCCTGGAAATAGGGTATCGAGAGCCGTCAAAACTTTTGTGGTGATGTTGTTTTCCGGCAGATTATCAACAAGGGTGACAATGGATTTGGCCATGACGCTCAGCTTCTCCAGGATGGCAGAGGGTTTTGTTGCCCATCGTAGCACCCTATTTGGCGACGGTTCACAGTCGTGAATAAAAGATTATTAAGGCGATCGCCCGTCTCTCATTCCAGTAATAATTTTTCGGCGATTTATTTTTTATGCATTGGCTAAATCCGATGAAATTTTATCTTCTGTCAGGTCGATCATCGGTACATTATATTCTTGTAATCGCGTCAAAAACGTGACTCGATCTACACTAATCAGAATTGCCGCCATCTGAAGAAATTCGTTTTTGTTCAAATAATTTTACTGCCATTGCCTATTTTACTGCCTCTTCAAATTTCCGTTGAGTTTTGCCGACAGTATCAGGGAAATGTTCTGAATAGTAAATCGTTAAAGCTAAAGACATATACAAACATTCCTCTTTCTAAACAAAAAATAGTTTCTTGCGATCAAGATTTTGTAAAATCCCCACAGATCCTAAAGACTGAATTTTTTTGGCTAATTTATCTGCATAATTCAATGGCATCGGTAAACGGCTTGTAAAAGAACCGCTAACAGGATGTAGCTGTGTCAATCGATAAAATTGTTCTGCGATAATTTCAATTGGAGTATCACCTTGTTCACGAACAACAAATAAAGGTCTAGCACTACCACCAGCTTTTGCCTCAGATGTGACAATCTTAAATTTATCATTACCAGAAAAAATAACTGTTCCTTTTGGAGCATCTACATAAGTTCCATCAGAATTTCGTCTACCAATTCTTCCTGCTCCACTTTTTCTTACACTAATCAAGTCATATTTAATCTCTCCTTCTTCTAATGCTTCCGTAATCAATGAAAATTCTTGTTGTTGAATCAATCCATCTCGCATCAGCAATATACGTTTGGGAGATTGTTTACCATTCATTTTTTGAAATTGACTAATGATTCTTCTGACTGTTCGCCTAACATGATCAGGATCTAAAATCTCTCCTTTTTGTGCTTCTGGAAGTTCCCAACCTAAAATTTGACCATCTGCCAATACAGCAAATGAGCTAGTTCCATAGGATAATGTTTCATTTCTACCTGCATCAAAACCGATTACTAAATCAGCAGCATATTCATTATTTAACAGAGGTAAGCCAACAGCTTGCCATCCGGCTTTTGCAAGTAATCCAAGAAGTATATTATTGGCACGGTATTGATCTGAGGTAAAACAAGTAATTTTAGATTCAACCCCTTTATTACTTTCTATACGTCGAACATTTTCCTTCAATGGCAGCATAAACTGAAGGGTAATTCCATGTTCTAAAGCATCTCTAGTTAGTTTAGTTTTGTATTTATTATCTAACCATTCAGAAATGACAAGGATTGTTTTAATATCCTGTTCCACCCATGATTCCCAAAATTGATCAATTTCAAAATCTTTTTCAGGAATGTCAACTGCTGCTTTAACTAAATTGGCATCAATATTGATGTTGTGTATTGTGGCCAGTTTTTGAAGCTTTTGCAAAATAAACTTTGACCAGCCATCTTGGTTTTTATCTAATAAATTAATACATCCAAATTTGATTTCTCCTACTCGAAAGCATCCTTGGTCGAGGCTTTTGAAAACCTTATCAATTCTCTTTGAGGAATGTGCAAGTAAAATTGATTTATCTTGAGAGGATTGTTGAGCTTGAACTTGAACGACTTTAATATCATCAGAGATTTCTTCATCTATATTATAAATTTCGACGGCTAATTGTTTAGCAATTTCAGTTGCTCTAGAGAATCTATCTTCAATAGATGGTTTAATGAGATTAAAAACCTCTTTGACTTTTCGATCTCCTTGTGATGCTAATTCAGACAAGGTATCGAGGAATAAACATGGTTTAACTCTTGATGACAAATGTGGATAAGACTCTTCTTTTTTGCTGTTGTAGGGTTTTACATAAATTACTTTTGATGAATTGATTTCTTGATCTGTAGCTGGCTTTTGATGATTTTTGTGGTATGTGGCAAGTGTTTGACCTGTACCGGAATCTATATTATTTGGATCTTCATTTGTTATTTTCTGAAGTTTCCAAGTACGTCCGTCATATGTGTTTCTTAGTATTTTTGCTGAAAAATCAGGATACCATTCTAGCCATTGAGTTAGTGTCCAAGCACTAAACAATTTATAATGCTCGTCTACTTCTAAGAATACATTTCCTTGAGAAGAAACAAAAATATCAAGTTTAAACCCTCTATAAATTTCCCATCCAGATACATCACTTCTAATATCAGCTTCTGTTTTTTGCCAACAAATCAAACCACCTTGACTTGAGTTGTTTTCAATATAATATTTACATTGTTTATATAGACGATCTTTTAATATTTTTCTCTGAAGCTTTTCTAGTGTAATACGATCATCTTCTTGAGAAATATTAAGCGTAATTACTTCTTGTGGAAATAGATGATATTCATCAGTTTCTAAGTGTTGTTGCTTGATTTCAGAATAGGAGACAAGCTTATCATAAATGTCTTACAGCAGAAACTTTAGTTTGAAATGCAATTCGATTTATTAATCGACTAATTTTTGACTGTTCTGGTGATTTTTTAAATTCGTAGCGATATGAGTAAACATTTTTTTCAGTTTCTTCCAGTGTTTTGATCCTGAAACTATTCACAAATACAGGAAACTGATTAGAATCATTCATACTTATACAATCACTACAATAAAAAAGAGTAAGCCAAAAAGCTTACCCTCAACATTATACTCAAAATACACTATTGAAGTGCGTTTAAACTAAATATTCTTACTCAATACCTTCGATGCGGTCTTCAACCTCTTGGTAAAGCTGTTGTAGACGCTCAAGGTTTTCATCGCTGGTTTCCCAGTAACCCCGACCATTGACTTCGAGTAACGTGCTGACCATCCGACGGAAGGAATTGGGATTCAAATCCATCAAACGCTTACACATTTCCTCGTCTTTGATGAAGGTTTCATTGGTATCTTCGTAGACCCAATTGTCTACCGCGTCAGCCGTCGCAGACCAGCCCATCGTATTCACCAGGCGCTTAGACAGTTCGCGCACCCCTTCATAACCGTGGGAGAGCATGCCCTCGTACCACTTGGGATTAAGCAGTTTTGTCCGCGCATCTAAACGCACGGTTTCAGACAGTGTCCGTACTTGAGCGTTGGCGGTGGTGGTGTCGGCAATGTAGGCAGCGGGTTTCTTGCCATCATCCCGGAGAGAGGCGACAACCTTAGTCGGGTCAGAGTCGAAGTAGTGGGATACGTCGGTCAAACTGATTTCTGAAGAATCCAAGTTTTGGAAGGTGACATCAGCTTTCTTGAGGGAAGATTCAAATACCTTACGGTTTTCATCCATTACCCCCGGATTGTCGGAGTTGAAGGCGAAGGATTTCCGGTTCAGGTACATGTCCTGAAGCTCTTTTTCCTCTTCCCAAGAACTATTTTCAACGGCGAGGTTAACGTTAGAAGAATAGGAACCAGACGCGTTGGAGAAGATGCGGGTTGCGGCTTGGCGAATATTGATCCCCATTTCCTCAGCTTGTTCTAGGGCATGTTTCCGCACATAGTTCATTTCGAGGGGTTCGTTGGCTTCGGCTGCCATTTTGACGGCTTGATCCAAGAGGTTCATTTGGTTGATGAACAAGTCACGGAATACGCCGGAACAATTGACCACGACATCGATGCGGGGACGACCGAGTTCTTCGAGGGGAATCAGTTCAAGTTTGTTGACGCGGCCAAGGGCATCGGGAACGGGTCTTGCGCCGACCATCCACATGATTTGCGCGAGGGATTCGCCGTAGGTTTTGATGTTGTCGGTTCCCCAGAGGACACAGGCGATGGTTTCGGGATATTCGCCGCCGTTATCGAGCTTTTGCCGTTCGATTAGGCGATCGACGACAACTTTTGCGGATTGCACTGCGGCGAGGGTTGGGATGGATTGGGGATCGAGGGCGTGGATATTTTTACCTGTGGGCAACACGTTGGGATTCCGGATTGGGTCACCACCAGGGCCGGGGAGCACATATTCGCCTTCGAGGGCTTTGAGCAGTCCACCCAGCTCTTTATCCGCACAAACCTGTTCGAGGCAGAACTCCAGGTAATCAAACAGAGGTTTGAGCAATTCTTGATCGACGTTGGTATAGCCTGCTTCGTGTAAGGCTTCTACCCAAGGCGCTTTTTTGCCCATGTTGAAGAAGTTGAGCTTAGACACGAGGGACACGCGACCTTCGGCGTTCACTTGTTCCATCACGAGGGCACGGACGGCGGCGCGGCAAGCTTCGGTGATGTCTTGAAGCAAGTTCACATCTTCGAGGATGCCTTGATCACTGTTACGGTAGATCTCTTCCATGTTGCGCCCGATGCTCTTGGCGATGATCGTCGGTAGACTCCAAATTCCCTCTTCTTCGCGGTCGAGGCTCCCAATATTCACTAAGGTGGCGATCGCCTCTTCGGCGGTGGGAGGCTTACCGATAACGTGGAGACCACAGGGGAGCAGACGAGATTCAATCTCCATCAGCTTCCGGTAGACAATACCCACCATGTTGTCCCGCTCTTCTTGGGACATTTGGGCCGCATCTGTTTCGGGAATCTCGATATCCTTATCGAGGTTGCAGATCCGCGCTTGATCCATGATCGTATTCACAATCTGCACGCCCCGCGCCCCATCCTTGAGGGTTTGGTAGGAGCCGATCAACTCGCTAAGTTCCTTGAGACCCTTATATAAACCCGCATTTTCTGCCGGGGGAGTCAGGTAGGAAATAGTATTCGCATAACTGCGGCGTTTGGCGATCGTCGCTTCCGAAGGGTTATTGGCGGCGTAGTAGTAGATGTTGGGAATATTACCGATCAAATTGTCGGGATAGCAATCGCCAGACATCCCCATTTGCTTACCAGGCATAAATTCGAGGGAGCCATGGGTACCGAAGTGCAGCACCGCATCTGCGCCCCAAACCCGCTCAAGGTAAGTGTAGTAGGCAGCAAAGCCATGGTGAGGCGAGGCAGAACGGGAGAACAAGAGGCGCATCGGGTCGCCTTCATAGCCAAAGGTGGGCTGGACACCGATAAACAGATTGCCGAAATGCTTCCCATAGATCAGCAGGTTTTGACCGTCGCTGTTGAGTTCACCGGGAGGCGTACCCCAATTTTCTTCCAGGCGTTTGGAATAGGGGGTCAGTTCTTCATATTCCGGCACACCCATGCGATAGGCGATGTTTAGCTCAGGGGAAGCATATTGCGCCTGGGCATCATGGATGATTAGCTCTAACAGCTCTTTGGGGGTTTCAGGGATATCTTGAATGTCGTAGCCGTTGTCCCGGAGACCCTTCATTACTTCATGGATCGAGCCAAAGACATCGAGGTAAGCGGCGGTGCCGATATTGCCTTTGTCGGGGGGGAAGCTAAAAATTGTAATGGCGAGTTTTTTCTCTAGCTTGGGCTTCTTCCGGAGGTTTGTCCATTTCAAAGCACGGGTGGCGATCGCCTCGACGCGATCTTGTAGCGTAATCGCCCGACCCGTGGCCCCGTCACGACCAGAAAGAATAATTGGTTCAATTGCCCCATCCAGTTCTGGAATCGCAATTTGGAGCGCCACTTGGATCGGGTGCAGACCGAGATCACTCTCTTCCCACTCCTCTGTGGTTTGGAAGACCAATGGCAGCGCCACCATATAGGGACGGTTCAACCGCTTGAGAGAATCAATGGCTTTGGGATGATCCTGACGTGCCGGGCCACCCACGAGGGCAAAACCAGTTAGGGAAACCACCGTATCCACCAGAGGTAATTTTTCGACCCCGGCGACCGTGTTATCCCAGAAAAATTCATCCACAGGCTTCGAGAAATCGAGACCCCCCGCAAAGATGGGGATCACCTTTGCGCCGCGATATTCCAACTCCTGGAGCATGGCGACGTAGTGGGCATCATCTCCGGTGACGAGGTGTGTCCGTTGCAGCACGAGGCCAATACAAGGGGCGAGGGGATCTTTCAGTTCGTCACTAATATCATCGCGGCTGTTGTACCACTGGAGATATTCTTTTGTGTCTTCAAACATTTTCGGGGCGAGGGGATGCCAAATGCCCATGTCGGGATAGACTACCGGCTCGGCATAATCGGCTTTATCGAGCTTCTCAGCCCCCTTGAGGATGTACTTGTCGGTCATCATCAACAGGAAGTTTTCCAAGTTATCGGGGGAACCACCCAACCAATATTGGAAAGACAGCATGAAGTTGCGGGCATCCTGGGCTTTTTCAACGGGCAAATATTTTAAAACCTTCGGCAATGTCCGGAGCAGCTTGAGCATGGCATCTTGGAAGGAAGCACCGGATTTTTCCTTCCGCTTTTTCATAAACTCGCCAATAGCACTCTTGGATTGTCCCAACTGTGCCATGGAAAAAGTGCCCATTTTGTTGAGGCGCATCACTTCTGGCATGGAAGGGAAAACAATCGCCGCATCAAGGTTATCCCGGTGGGGCGTCACAGCTTCAACCACCTTTTGGGCGAGGTCTTCAATGAAGATCAAGGAGGCAATAAATAAGTTGGCTTGGGCGACTTCCCGTTTGAACTCTTCGTAGTTATCGGGGTCACGCAGTTCTTCAATCAGATAACCACTAATTTCAACCGCAATCTTTGGGTGGTTCGCGTTAATCGCTTTTACCGCAGCAGAGAGGGCACTCTGGTACTGGGACTCCAACACGACATAGACCACCTTCACTAACGTGCGATTATTGATGTCATCTGGTTTGATGTGGCGAATGGCGGACTTGACGTTAGTGAACATAAATGGTGAGTCTCCTTTACTTGGACAAGTAGATGGATATTAAAAATTTATAACTATTCTCCTGCTCATCATCACATTATATGGAGCAGAAGCTGCTGTTCTGATAGTGAGCAAGCTGAAGGCACTTAAAGAGTTTTAGCAAAAAATGCTGGTTGGCCTAGGAAAGGCTGGCCATTCTGACACAATTTGATAAACCAAACTTAATTTTTTGTCATATTCCTTGACATTTGTAGTGACCATTGGAGAAAAGCTGATTTGTCGTCTACCTGGCGCTTCGGGCCACTTTACTTTCAGGGGGCACCGTGGGATATTCAGGGCATTGTGCTGTTGTTCGTTTAAGTCTTGGAGCGACGGAAAAATGTTGTTTGAGCCTTATTTTTGGTTGCATGTTGCAGGCTTGGCTCTGCTGCCTTTGATCTGGTCTTTGTTGGCGATCGCCTTGGCGATTGGCATCCCGTTTCCCGTGGCCAATATTGAATTGGGCTTAATTGTGCTCTTGGGGGGAGTCCCGGTGTGGCTCCTGCAAATCCTCCGGCCTTGGCAGCCCTTCAGTCTCTTTGTGTTTCAAATTCCGCCAGAACGCCTTGATGAACGGCAACGACAAATTTTACGGCTCGTGCAGGGAACTCGGCAGCCGATTTTAAATGTCCTGGGGGCGATCGCCATGGTGATTTTGTTGTGGCAGGTGGCCCACTATGCGCCCCTTGCGGTGGGACTGACGGCGGGTCTCCCCCAATGGCATATTTTGGGCTTATTCGCCGCAATCCTGCTGTTCTTCTTGGGGAATATTCTGTTACAAATTCCCTTGACCCTGTTGCCGACACTCTTTATTTCTGAAACAACGGCCCAGGCCATTGATCCCCACCCCACCGTGAGTATCCGGCGCGATTTTGCCTGTTGGGGCTTACCGTTGGGGCAACTGTTTCCCCCGAAACGTGCCTAGGGCGATCACTACATTCTTTTGAGAATATTCAACAATATTTAACGCTCCTCTGGGGCGAGAGTCCTCACGGTAATCACCTGGGGAGGCGTTGCGTCGGGGGGATAGAAAAAGTCAATTTCGGCGGTGCGACTTGTGCCAGGGGGAATTTCCAGGGTGGCAAGGGGTTCTGAGCGTTGGCCCCGATGTTGTACTAGGTGGACATAGCGGGTAATCTGGCGTCGGTATTCGTTGGGATAGTTGATGCGGACAGTGCCTCGATAGAAAACACGGTTGGGGGGCGATTCAAAAAAGGAAAGGCGATCGCTATGGAGATCATCCTTAATCGGCGTTTGAAACGTTAGCGACGTCCACTGATATTCATCGCTCGTATTTTCAAGGGGGAAAGTCAGTTTGTAGTGGACTAAATAGTTACCATGGCCCTGGAGCGCGGTATCAGGGTAACGGGTGAGCATGGGGGCGCTTTGGACTTGGTCGGTGCCAAAGGTGCCAGTGCTGGTGGTGCTAATGGGGAAAGAAATCGCTTCGCCGGGGGCGGGGATTGCTAAACTCTCTGCGTCTGGATCAGTGACGGTGGCTTCCCACTGACTACCGACGGAAATACCTGCAACCCGGCCATAAATAATGCGACCAGGATCTTTACTGGGAACTGGGGGCAGATCCCGGGGTTCTACAAGCTGACCTTGGGTGAGGAGCGATCGCCATTCATTGAGGCTGGGGGGACGGGAGCGGACAGCTTTCCCTTCGACAATACTGCCATTATTGCTAATACTGCTGGTGGCAATTTCTTCGCGGACTTCATATTTCGCTAAATTTGCCAAGTAAACGCTACCATCCGTTTCCACTTGTAAGTAGGTAGAGCGAGCACCGCTAACCGGGATGGGGAGATTCGCCAAAACCACGGTGCTGTAGGGGGGAATACGTAGAATCTCTGGGAATTGCGTTTGGCTTTTGCCCCGGAGGGTATCGCTCACCAGTCGGGAGCCAGGGCCGGAATAGACATGACCCTGGGGATCCTCAACGAAGGGTAATAGTTCGCGGAAGGGGGCATCTTTACTATTGAGGTAACTAATGCCTTGGAGAATTTTGAGGGTGCGGGGGCTTCCAGTCGGATTGTTGACCAACAAGCCTTGGTACAGGGTGCGCTGCTCCGTGGCGGGACGGGAAATGTGGTGGGTAAAAATATCAAAGCGTCCTTCGAGGGGGGTTTCGAGGTGGGCGATCGCCTGGCTTTTTCCTGCCTTTGGGAAGGTCGATAATAAGATGCCTTCCTGGGCAATGACTTCAGGGCTGTTGCTGTTAAAGACGGGAATTTCATTGAGACTCCCCGGCAAAGGGCGCACCTCTTGGGGTTCCGTCACGATGGCCGCCGGCGATCGCCCCACAGAAGACCCCTGATCCTCCCCTGGTTGTGGTACTTGGTGGGGGAGTAACTCTTCCTTCGACCTGTTCTCTTGGGCCACCAA
>Ga0213835_100564_pt1 | contig 32458 bp, 26 predicted proteins | sample SWPATP01_FD_160576 | JGI IMG/M metagenome (GOLD analysis project Ga0213835, IMG submission 160576) | Coastal seawater microbial communities from Marineland, Florida, United States - SWPA TP0 #1 | ecosystem: Environmental > Aquatic > Marine > Coastal | place: USA: Florida | collected 2016-08-05
GAACAGCGTGACGATGCCCACGGTCGACATGAAGGAGGTATAGCGCGAGACCATGTCGGCGAATGCCATCACCCGCAGGTCCTCGTGCGCGATGTGGCTGACCTCATGCGCCAGCACACCGGCCAGTTCCCGCAGCGACAGCGCGCGGATAAGCCCATCCGTGATGGCGATCGCCGAATCCTCGCGCCTTCCGACCGCGAACGCGTTCAGCATGCGCGAAGGCACCACGTGCAGCTTCGGCACCGAGGGCAGGTTCGCCCGCCTGGCCAGTTCATCCATGATCGCATGGCCCTCGGGGAACTGATCGCGCGAGATCGCCCGCGCCTCATACATCGACAGGACCATCTTTGGGCCGACGCGCCCGACCATGGCTACGGTTACGCCGCCCAGCACCAGCGCCATCACCACGCCGACCGGACCAGCGAAGACAAAGGCGGTCAAGGCCAGCAGGGCCAGGCTGCCGCAGGCCAGAAGCCAGGTATGGACGAGGTTGAGCGTCCGATGCCCGCGCAGCAGGGGGTGATCTCGTTCGCGAAGGTTCATGATCAAGATATGGGACGAATAAGGCCCGGTGCCACCCGTCTGGTAGGCCTGCCGTCCCCATTGGATGGATTTTAGCCCGGTATCCCGGCTTGCGAGACATTTTGCCTGTTCTTATATACGCGCCAACCAAGCGCGCCGCTCGGAACCAGCTGCGGCACGCCGTATTTCGCGACAACCAAGGGGTCGTCGTCGGGAACGCCTCGCAAGGGTCCAGGACGGCCTGCTAGACGGAGAGAGAAGAAACATGGCGAAAGTAATCGGTATCGATCTTGGAACCACCAATTCCTGCGTCGCCGTCATGGACGGCAAGGACGCCAAGGTCATCGAGAACTCCGAAGGCGCGCGCACCACGCCGTCGATCGTGGCATTCACCGATTCCGACGAGCGTCTCGTTGGCCAGCCGGCCAAGCGCCAGGCGGTCACCAACCCCGAAAACACCATCTTCGCGGTCAAGCGCCTGATCGGTCGCCGCTATGACGACCCGATCACCGACAAGGACAAGAAGCTTGTCCCCTACAAGATCGTCAATGGCGACAATGGCGATGCCTGGGTCGAGGCCAGCGGCAAGAAATATTCGCCCTCGCAGATCTCGGCGATGGTCCTGCAGAAGATGAAGGAAACCGCCGAGGCCTATCTCGGCGAGAAGGTGGAGAAGGCGGTCATCACCGTGCCGGCCTACTTCAACGACGCCCAGCGCCAGGCCACCAAGGATGCCGGCAAGATCGCCGGGCTTGAGGTCCTGCGCATCATCAACGAGCCGACCGCTGCAGCGCTGGCCTACGGTCTCGACAAGAAGGACGGCAAGACCATCGCCGTCTACGATCTTGGGGGCGGCACCTTCGACATCTCGATCCTCGAGATCGGCGATGGCGTGTTCGAGGTGAAGTCGACCAATGGCGACACCTTCCTCGGTGGCGAAGATTTCGACATGCGGCTCGTCAGTTATCTGGCCGACGAGTTCAAGAAGGAACAGGGCATCGACCTCAAGAACGACAAGCTCGCCCTTCAGCGCCTCAAGGAGGCTGCCGAGAAGGCCAAGATCGAGCTGTCTTCGGCTGCCCAGACCGAGATCAACCTGCCCTTCATCACCGCCGACCAGTCCGGCCCCAAGCACCTGACCATGAAGCTCACCCGCGCCAAGCTGGAGAGCCTGGTCGACGATCTGGTGCAGCGGACGATCGGACCCTGCAAGGCAGCGCTCAAGGATGCCGGTCTCAATGCCGGTGAGATCGACGAGGTGGTCCTGGTCGGCGGCATGACGCGCATGCCCAAGATCCAGGAAGCCGTGAAGCAGTTCTTCGGCAAGGAGCCGCACAAGGGCGTCAACCCGGATGAGGTCGTCGCCATGGGTGCCGCGATCCAGGCCGGCGTGCTGCAGGGCGACGTCAAGGACGTATTGCTGCTCGATGTGACCCCTTTGTCTCTCGGTATCGAGACGCTGGGTGGTGTTTTCACCCGCCTGATCGACCGCAACACGACGATCCCGACCAAGAAGAGCCAGACCTTCTCGACGGCCGAGGACAACCAGTCCGCCGTCACGATCCGGGTGTTCCAGGGCGAGCGCGAGATGGCGGCCGACAACAAGATGCTAGGCCAGTTCGATCTGGTTGGCATCCCACCCGCGCCGCGCGGCGTGCCGCAGATCGAGGTCACCTTCGATATCGACGCCAACGGCATCGTGAACGTGTCGGCCAAGGACAAGGGCACCGGCAAGGAACACCAGATCCGCATTCAGGCCTCGGGCGGTCTGTCGGATGACGAGATCGAGAAGATGGTCAAGGATGCCGAGGCCAATGCCGAGGCCGACAAGAAGCGCCGCGCATTGGTGGAGGCACGCAATCAGGCCGAAGCTCTCGTCCACTCGTCCGAGAAGTCGCTGAAGGAATATGGCGACAAGGTCTCGGAAGAGGACCGCAAAGCAATCGAGGACGCCATCGCCGCTCTGAAGACGTCGTCCGAAGGCGACGATCCGGATGACATCCAGGCCAAGTCGCAGACGCTTGCCGAAGTCTCCATGAAGCTCGGCCAGGCCATGTATGAGGCCAGCCAGGCGGAGGCCGCCAACGCCGACGCCAAGGCCGACGCGGAAGCAGCCGGCGAGGATGTGGTCGACGCCGATTTCGAGGAAATCGACGAAGACGACGACAAGAAGAAGAGCGCCTGAGCAGGCGTTTAGTTGATATCGAAACCCGGCCTCAGCGCCGGGTTTCGACTTCCGAGTTCCCCGCAAGGCCCGTCTGAACGTAACCGTATGTCGAATTACGAAGACGGGTGATTGTTCATCCCGGACGATCCGTCTGAAGCACTGGGAGCTCGGATGGCAAGGGGCATTTGAGCGGGACAGCCAGCCTGGAGCGAGCATGAAGGCCGACTTCTATTCCACACTCGGGGTGTCGAAGGGCGCGAGCGACGCGGAGCTGAAAAGCGCCTATCGCAAGCTAGCCATGCAGTTCCACCCCGACCGCAATCCCGGCAACGAGGAAGCCGAGCACAAGTTCAAGGAAATCAACGAGGCCTATGAAGCCTTGAAGGATCCTCAGAAGCGTGCCGCCTACGACCGCTTTGGCCATGCCGCCTTCGAGAACGGGGGCATGGGCGGTGCCAATGGTTTCGGCGGCGGCGGCTTCGCCGACATCTTCGAGGAATTCTTCGGCGACATGATGGGCGGACGACGCCGCTCCGGCGGTCGCGACCGTGGCGCCGACCTTCGCTACAACATGGAGATCGGGCTGGACGAGGCCTTTGCAGGCAAGACAGCCGAAATCCGAGTGCCAGCTTCCATGACGTGCGAGGACTGCACCGGGTCCGGCGCCAAGCCTGGAACCCAGCCGGTTACCTGCTCGATGTGCTCCGGCACCGGACGTGTTCGCGCCACACAAGGCTTCTTCTCCATCGAACGCGGCTGCCCGCAATGCCACGGGCGCGGCCAGACGATCGAGGACCCTTGCCCCAAATGTTCAGGCCAGGGCCGCGTCATTGAAGAGCGCTCGCTGTCGGTCAATATTCCGGCCGGCATCGAAGACGGCACCCGCATCCGGCTTGCCGGCGAGGGCGAGGCCGGACTGCGCGGCGGACCGTCGGGCGATCTCTACATCTTCCTGTCGGTCAGGCCGCACGAGTTCTTCCAGCGGGACGGCGCCGATCTCTATTGCAAGGTGCCCATCTCCATGACGACCGCGGCACTTGGCGGCGCGTTCGAAGTTACCACGCTCGACGGCACCCAGACCCGCGTCAAGGTTCCAGAAGGCACCCAGAACGGCAAGCAGTTCCGGCTCAAGGGCAAAGGCATGCCGGTGCTGCGGCAGGCCGCATTGGGTGATCTCTATATCCAGGTCGCCGTCGAGACACCGCAGAGCCTGACCAAGCGGCAGCGTGAACTGCTTGAGGAATTCGAGCAGATTTCATCGAAGGAAAACAGCCCGCAATCGGCCGGCTTCTTCAGCCGCATGAAGGATTTCTTCGAATCTTTCGGTGACCGCTGAAGGCTACCCGACCACGGCGTATACACAGCGACCTGCCCCCGTCAACGACGAGCGCCGGCTCACGGGGTCCAATACCCTACACAATATGGGTTATGCCTGTGATCCAACTTTGAAAATGACATTGCACAGCTCCCTGTAGCAATGTACGAAATGTATACATTGAATGCCGGAAGAGGTCAGGCAACGAGCCTGCCCCCTTTCGGGCTTTTGTCCGCAGGGATGTCATTTCAAGAAAAAGCCGAGGGAGGTGACCAGCATGGCGCCAAGGAATCTGGAAGAACTGTTGCAGGCTAGCGGCGATACCGTCAGCCATCTGCGCAACTCGAAGATCGGAATGTATGTGTATCCGGTGGTCGCGCCGGAATTCACCAACTGGCGTGACGAGCAGCGCGCCTGGCGCCATTCGGCGGTGCTCTTTGATCAGACCCACCACATGGACGAGTTGATCGTGGAGGGTCCGCAGGCGGCCGAGTTCCTGAGCCATGTCGGCATCAACTCGTTTGCCAATTTCGACCAGAACCGCGCCAAGCACTTCGTGCCCGTGACGCCCGCCGGCCACGTCATCGGCGACATGATCATCTTCCGCGAGCGCGAGGACAAGTTCGTGCTGGTTGGCCGTGCGCCGACTGCCAACTGGGTCCAGTTCCAGCAGGCCTTCGGCAAGTGGAACGTGCGCACCCATCGTGACCCACGCTCCGATTCCCGGCCCGACGGCAAGGCGATCTACCGCACCCACTATCGCTTCCAGATCCAGGGTCCGGACGCCGACAAGGTGCTGGAGAAGATGAATGGCGGGCCGGTCCAGGAGATCAAGTTCTTCCATGTCGACTGGATCAATGTCGGCTCCAAGAAGGTGCGCGCGTTGCGCCACGGCATGGCCGGCGCGCCAGGCCTCGAGATCTGGGGTCCTTACGAGGACAAGGCCTACATCCAGTCGGTGATTCTGCAGGCGGGCATCGACGCCGGCGTAGACCTGCGCCGCGTCGGTTCGCGCGCCTACTCCACCAACACGTTGGAGTCTGGCTGGATTCCCTCGCCGCTGCCCGGCATCTACACCGGCGACGGCATGATGTCGGAATACCGCCAGTGGCTCGGCACTGATTCCTATGAAGCGGGCGGCTCGATCGGCGGTAGCTTCGTATCGAAGAACATCGAGGACTACTACACCACGCCGTTCGAACTGGGTTACGGCTTCTATATCGGCTGGAAGAAGGACGGCTTCATCGGCAAGGATGCGCTGGTCGCCATGAAGGACAAGCAGACCCGCAAGAAAGTTACCTTCGAATGGAACGACGAGGACCTGATGAAGGTCATCCATTCCTCCTTCAAGCCGGGCGGTGAGAACTACAAGTGGATCGACCTGCCGCAACCCAACTATGCCTCGTCGAGCTTCGACAAGGTGATGATGGGTGACAAGCATGTCGGCCTGTCGATGTTCAACGGCTATTCCTTCAACGAGCGCTGCATGCTCTCGCTTGGTGTTGTCGATGCCAGCGTGAACGAAGGCGACGTGCTGACCCTCATCTGGGGCGAGCCCGATGGCGGCACCGAGAAGACGTCGACCGAGCGCCACAAGCAGGCCGAAATCCGCGTGCGCGTCTCGCCGACGCCTTATGCAAGCGAAGCGCGCGAGAACTACGCAGACAGCTGGCGCACCCGGAAGAGCTGAACGGACGCCTTGTTCATCCGATGATTGTGCCCGGCCCCGTGCCGGGCACAATCTTATGTACAATCAGCACCGCTGCCGCGCTGCCCGTGCCTTGGCACGGCGAGTTGCGCGCTTAGCTATTTCAACGCGTCGCTCTCAAGCGTAGAAGGTTGGCATGCATGCCTATCCGAACCTGCGTCATATCAGGCTCCTGAAGTACGTCATCGCCCTCAACTCATTGTCGAAGGCCGCTGACGCCGTCGGCATTTCGCAGCCTGCTGCTTCGCAGGCGATTGCCGGACTGGAAGAGCATTTCGGCGGCCAGTTGTTCGAACGCCGCCCCGGCGGGATATACGTTACAGAACGCGGTCGCATTGCCGCCGCTCGTGCCGATCGCGTGGTTGATCTGCTAGCTGCAGCCGTGGCTGATCTCACCCGCCACGTTCGTGCGGGGCGCGGTTCAGGACCCGAACTGCTGGAAACCCACGCAACCATCGCCCATCTGCGGGCGCTGGCGGCCTTTGCACGTACCGGCAGTTTTGCCGCCGCGGCACGCCAGCTCGATCAGGCAGAGCCGTCCGTCCAGCGCGCAGCGCGCGAAATCGAGCGTATCGCCGGCGTACCGCTTTTCGAAGGTCGCCCGCGCACCGTACGCATGACACCCACCGGCATGGCACTCGCCGGTTCGGCAAGCCTCGCGCTCAAGGAACTGGAAAGCGCGGCCGAGGAAGTGGCCGAGCTGGATGGGCGGTTTGACGGTCATGTCACAGTGGGTACCCTTCCGCTGGTGCGCACCAGGATCATTCCGGATACTCTGGTGCGCTGGTGCGCGCGCTGGCCACGCGCTTCCGTGAAGATGGTCGACGGCCCCTACGATCTTCTGATCAACAGCCTTGCCTTGGGCGAAATCGACATCCTCGTCGGCGCTTTGCGCGAGAGCCCGGCGCCGCGCGGTTTCGTACAGGAAAAGCTGTTCGAGGATACGCTGGCCATTGTCGCACGGGCCGGCCATCCGCTGGCAGACAGGCTGTCGCTGCAGCCGAGCGACCTTGCGTCCTATCCTTGGGTTTTGCCGAGAAAAGGCACGCCTACCCGTGGCATCTTTGACAGCTTCGCCGCCGAACACGCGCTCAGCAACGATCAGGGCCTTGTCGAGACTGGATCACTTGTGACCATACGGGGACTGCTCATGGTGACAGACCGCCTTACCGTCGCGTCACCGCGCCAGATCGAATTCGAATGCGCCGCAGGCCTGCTTAAAGTCCTGCCCGTGCAGCTTCCCGTGACCAACCGTCCAATCGGCGTGACGACAAGACAGGGCTGGATGCCGACTGCGTTACAGGCCGAATTCCTGGAAGAACTGCGCCGGGCCGCCGTGCCCGGCGCTGCGGATTGACTCCGCTATCTGCCCATCATCGTCTGAGGCAGGAACAGCGCGATTTCCGGGAACATGATGAGCAGCAACACGCATACGCCCATCGCCAGCCAGAACGGCACGATGCCGGCATAGATGCGCCCGAGCGGGACATGGTTCGCCACTCCCTTCACGATGAAGACATTTATCCCGACGGGCGGACTTATCAGCCCCATCTCAAGGACGATGACCATAATGATTCCGAACCAGATCGGGTCGTAGCCGAGCGTCATGATAATCGGCAGGACGATCGGCACCGTCAGCACCATCATGGCGAAGCCTTCCATGAAGGTGCCGAGGATGATGTAGCCAACCAGGATCACCAGCAGGATCACGAGAGCGGGCACGGCCAGATCGCCGACCATGGCGGCGAGTTCGACCGGGATACGCGTCAAGGCCAGGAACGGTGCGAAGAAATGGGCCCCGATCAGGATAAGGAACACCATGGCCGTGGTGCGGATCGTGTCGAGCAGCGCCGCCGAAAGCGTCGTCAGATTCAGGCGGCCGCGTCGCAGCGCGTCGAGGAAGGTCAGAAAAGCGCCGACTGCGGCGGCTTCGGTGACGGTGAAGACACCGAGATAAATGCCACCCAGAACGATCAGTACGATGAACAGCAGCGCACCAGAATGGATAAGGACCTTGAAGCGTTCGGCAAGCGTTGGCTTCTCTCCGGGTGGGCCGGCTTCGGGGCGCAAAATGGCGATGATGAAGACCGTGATGACAAACAGCAGGGTCAAGAGAACACCGGGCAGGAAACCTGCCAGAAACAAGCGCCCGACGGATTGTTCCGTCAGAAGCCCGTAGACGATCAGCACGGTCGAAGGGGGGATCAGAATGCCAAGCGTGCCGCCGGCTGCGATTGCGCCGGTGGCCAGGCGGTTGTCGTATTTGTAGCGCTCCATTTCCGGCAGCGCGACCTTGCCCATCGTGGCGGCGGCAGCGATGGATGAACCCGATAGAGCTGCAAAGCCTGCGCAAGCTAGGATGGTGGCCGCCGCCAGTCCGCCGCGCCGGTGTCCGATCCAGGTATAGGCCGTTCTATAGAGATCCGTCCCCATGCCGGAGACACTCGCGAATGATCCCATCAGGACGAAAAGTGGGATGACGCTCAGCGTGAAGACCGCCGAATAGGAATAGGGAAACTGCCCCATCACATTCAAAGCAGCGGCAGGCGAGTTCAGTATCGCGATGCCACCGGCCCCCACCAGCATCATCGAAAGTCCGATCGGCATACGCAGCGCAAGCAGCACGAATAGTGCCACAAGGCCGACGATCCCGGCCATTGTCGGTGTCATGTCGATTCCTGTCCGGTGTCGAATTTGGCCCGCAAAGCCTTGGCCGCTTCCAGCAGCATGACCAGCGAGAACAGCCCGGCCGAAATGGCGATGGCCAGTTGGAACGGGAACTTAGGGATGCGCATCATGTTGGTCGCATCACCGAACCTCAGACCGCTAAATGCATGCAGGCCGCTGCGCCAGGCTACCATTGCCAGCAGCACCGCCGCAGTGAAAAAGACCAGGAAATTCAGCCAGCGCATATATGGCCTGTCCAGCCAGCGCGATAAAATGTCGACTGAAACATGACCCTTGGTGATCGCGGTGTAGGGAAGCCCGAAGGCCACGATGATGGACATGATCAGTTCAGTCATTTCGTAGCCGCCCCGAAAGGGGCGGCCGTAGAAATAACGCATGAAAATCTCATACACGATGAGGAACATGAGCCCCAGGAGGACCACGCCCCCGGCATAGGCCAGGTAGCGCAGCCCTCTTTCGAGCCATACTTCCATGCGGTCGAGCATTTGAACCTGCTACTCGTCGAGCTCGAAACCGGCAACCGCGAGGAGTTCGCGACCGTCGATACCCTGGCCCTCCATCGTCTCGGCCCAAGCCTCGATGATCGGCCGCAGCCTCTCGCGGATGCGGTCCTGCTCCTCTTCGGACAGTTCGATGACTTCCTTGCCCTCGACGCCGCGCGCGAACTCGACCGCCTCTGCAGCCCTGTCGAGATAAGCCTGGGTGGCCCGGTTGCTCATCTCGATGCCAGTGGTGCGGTCGATGATCTCCTGCAATTCCGGAGACAGATTGTCGTAGCTCGCCTCGTTCATCACGACGGTGAACTGCGAGCGTCCGAAGACCGGTCCGGCGACCGTGAAGTAGTTGGCCACTTCGTGCAGGCTGAAGTCCAGGATCGTGGTGAACGGGACCATCGCGCCGTCAATGACGCCACGCTCGAGCTGCGGATAGACCTCGGTGATGGCCATCGCCACAGGAGTTGCACCCATGTGCTCGATCTGGTTTGCCTGGCCAGCGGATGGCGACCGCAAGAGCATACCGTCGATGTCGTCTAGACCGCGGATCGGCTGCTCGTTCGTCATGATGCCGGCGTCGTCAGCAGCCCAAAGCGCGAGAATCTTCAGGTTCTGATACTCGGGCTCGAGATGGCCACCCTCAATCAGGTCCCACATCAGCCTGGTTGCGGCAATGCCATCGTCGGTCAAGCCGGGCAGTTCCAGCATCTGGGTGCGCGGGAACTGGGCCGAGGTGTAGCCGGGCAGCGAGAAGGCCATGTCCCATGTGCCTTCCTGCGTGCCGCGGATCAATTCGGGTGCGCCGCCACCGAGCTGCATCGAAGGATAGAGCGTGATCTTGAGTTCACCGCCCGATTCCTCCTCGACCTGCGCCGCCCATGGCTCCAGGATTTCGCGGAAGATGATGTGGCCTGGGCCAACGAAGGTGTGAAGACGCAATTCGGTCTGGGCTTCGGCCGACGTCGTCATGAGCGCCGTTCCAGCCAACAGCCCGCCGGCGACGGCAAGCGCGCCGGACTTGAATCCGGATTTCAGAAACATGGGTATTCCTCCCTGTCAGTTGCCTCAATGGGCTAAAAGCACCTTCGCAGACTAGATCAGCGTAGGCGAAGGAGCAACCGATTGCATAATGCAGGGCAGTCAGGAAGCCCTATTCGAAATCCGGGCCCATCCATAAGAAATCTACCGATTGCCAACGCTGCACCCCAACAAACGGCCAATGGCAGCAAAATCCTAGTATATGCGCGGCGCAACACCGCAGGTTTGGAAAGCGACGCCTTACCGTAGTTCGTCAACCGCAAACGAACGCGTCACAACTCATCCCGTTTCGAAGCGGCGCAATAGACCTCAGGCCTCAGTCGATGAAGGTTGAAAGCTCATAAACTGAAAATCCCAAAAACTGGTGCTTGCGCGGCCAGCTTACATGTTGCTATGTCATGCGCATCAACAGGGGTGCTCCGAACTGCCGGGGCTGAGATGAGAGGCGGCATGCCTCCGGACCCTAAAGCTGATCTGGGTAATGCCAGCGGAGCGAGGTGACGATGTTTTCCGGCGCACAGATTTCCCTTTATCCGATGTCCGACGGCTTCGTGGACGTCATCCTTGGGTCTCTTTCGGCACTTGATCCCTACCGGGACGAGTTCCGCATCGAAACCGACGACATCTCGACGCTGATCGTCGGGCCGCCCGAGAAGCTGTTCCCGGCCATGCGCGATCTGTTCGTGGCGGCTGCCGGCAGCGGCGTTCACTGCGTGTTGTCGGCTACCGTGTCGCGCGGCTGCCCCGGCGAGCCGGACGACCCGATCTGCACGCCGATCCAAGGCAGCGTACATACGGGCAGCCTCGAAGACAGGATAATCGCGGCACGCAAAGCAGTCGCCGATGCGCCGGCCACAGGTCAGGAGGTGGCGGCCCAGTTCTCGCTCTATCCGCTCGGCGCGGACCATCACATGGACGAGATCTACGGCTGTATCGATTTCCTGAAATCGTCGGGCGTCTTCGAGAAATCGAAGAATTTCTGCACCAAGCTGAGGGGCGATGCCGGCGCGGTCTTTGCAACGCTCGGCGAAGCGTATCTGCGCTTCGGATCGCCTCAAGGCCATGTCGCGCTCGACCTCACGGTCTCTGCGAACAGCCCCAGCCCGCGCGGCTGAACTGCTCCTTCGCAGCGCGTGCAAGCTGCTGCTCATCTCCATCCGGGAAAGCCATCATGAACATTCAATACAAGTGGACTCTGCGTGAAATCCTCATCTGCGCGGTGCTCGGTGCCGTCTTCGGCGTCCTCTATCTCGCGTGGGTACAGGTCTGGCTGATCGCCCAGGCGATCTTCGGCGCCGTGACGATGGACGTCGTCATGGGCTTCTGGTTCATCGTCTCCATCATCGCCGCCGCCATTATCCGCAAGCCGGGAGCAGCGCTGTTCTCGGAGGTTCTGGCCGCGGCCGTCCAGGTCATGCTGGGCAGCCCGGCCGGCCTGCTTCTCCTGCTGACGGGTTTCATCCAGGGCGCCGGCGCGGAGGTCGTGTTCGCGGCACGCAAATGGCGCGACTATCGCCTGCCGGTGCTGATGGCCGCGGGCGTCGGGGCGGCTATCTTCTCCTTCATCTATACCTGGATCCGCTTCGACTACGGCGCGCTGGCGCCCGGCCTGCTGATCGCCATGTTCGTTCTGCGTTGCCTGAGCGGCGCGCTGCTCGGCGGGCTGCTCGGCCACTGGGTGACCGAAGCCCTCTACAAGACCGGCGTCCTGTCGGGCCTGCCCATCGACCGGGCCAGGCGCGGCGCCCATGCCTGACAGCGAACCCGTTGCCGCCTGGCAGCAGGCCAGCGTCCGCTACCCGTACCAGCAACGGGTGGCGGTCGGCCCGGTGACGATCGTTCAGCGGCAGGGGGAGCGACTTCTCCTGCTGGGGGCATCGGGATCCGGCAAATCGACCCTGCTGAACACACTGACAGGGTTGGTGCCCGCGACGATACCTGCCGAGGTCACTGGCGAGATCAGGCTGTTCGGGGAGACGGTCGACGAACGCTCTCCGGCCGAATGGGCAGCCCATGTCGCCCAGCTCTTCCAGGATGCCGACCAGACCCTTTGCGGGATGACGGTGGAAGACGAGATCGCGTTTGCGCTGGAGAACATGGCGCTGCCGGAACCGGAGATCAGGGCTCGGGTTGCGCGCGCGATCGAGGCCGTTGGCCTTCCCTTAGAAGCAGCATCCCGCAGAACGATGCGGCTTTCGGGCGGGGAAAAGCAGCTCGTTGCCATGGCTGCAGCATTGGCCCAGGAGTCGCCGGTCTTTGTTGCCGACGAACCCACCGCGCATCTCTCGCCGGCCGCCGCCGCGCGACTGCGGGCGCTGATGTTGCACGAGAACAGGCCGCAATCCCTCCTGCTCGTTGATCACCGGCTGGACGGGCTCATCGAACATGTCGACCGGATCGTCGTGCTGGGTCCCGACGGAATGGTGGTGGCCGAGGGCGACCCCGCCGAAACGTTTCGCGCCCATGGGCGCCGGCTGGACGATCTTGGCGTGTGGCGGCCGCTGGCCAGCCAGCTTGACGCAGAACTTTCCGTGGCGGGTCTGGCACCTGTCGATCCGCCTCCTTGTATCGCCGAGATGCTTGCTCATCTCGACCGCCTGTCGGAGGAGGCAAAACCATTGGCGGCCGCAATCGTCGAGGGCTTCGTCGCGCGGCGCCTGCGCCATGGGACCGAGGTCGGGCCTCCGCTGGCGCAGCTGGAAGACGCCGCCTGCGCGCCGCTGTTCGGTCCTGTGGTGCTGAATGGCGTATCGCTGGAAGTCCGCGCCGGCGAAGTGCTCGGCCTTGTGGGTTCCAACGGGGCGGGCAAGTCGACACTTGGCGCGAGTCTTGCCGGCCTGTTGCGGCTGAAGGGCGGCAGACGAGAGGGGCCGGCTGGCGGCATGGCCTTTCAGAACCCGGAAAACCAGTTCGTCACCGGTACGGTGGCCGACGAGTTGCAAGCTGCGGTCTCACCCTCCACCGGACCGGAAGCGCAGCAAAAGGCGGCCGAACTCATAAGGCGCTGGCGGTTGCATGGGCTGGAACAACACCACCCCTATGAATTGTCGCAAGGACAGAAGCGTAGGCTGGCGCTTGCCACGCTGACCGCAACCGAACGCTGGCCCATGCTGGTTCTAGACGAACCGACTGCCGGGCTCGATGCGGCCGGCGCTCAAGCCGTGGTCGCCCAGATCGAGAGCCTCACCGAGACCGGCCACGGTATCGTCGTCATCACCCATGACATGGATTTCGCGCTCGCGGTTTGCGACCAAGTGGCGATCCTGGGTGAAGGCGGCATCATGGCCCAAGGCCCGGTCCGGCAACTTCTCGGCGACCGCCCTCTTCTGAGCCGGGCCGGGCTGGAGCCTCCAGCCCTCATGCCGGTGATCGAATGGCGGGCGCGGGTCTCATGCTGAGCGCGGTCCATCCATTGACGAAGCTCGTCATCTGCCTGTTGTGGGTGGCGGCATCGATCCTGGTCTTCAGCGCCAGCCTACAACTCTTCATCATCGGAACGGCGGTGTTCGTCCTGGTTCTGCTGGAACGCCGTTCACCGCTGATGGTGATGGCGCTGATGGTTCCCTTCGCGCTGTTCGGCTTCGGCTTTCTGACCACCAGCGTCCTGTTCCGCCAGGAAAGCGATTTCGCGCTTCAGATGGCGCGCGAGGCGCCGCTTGGTTCCGAAGCGCTTTCGGCGGGTGTGGTCCTGTTCCTGCGGGCGATTGCATGCGGGATGGCTTCCGCCGTCTTCGTGCTGACCACCGACCCCGGCGCCTTCGTCAAGGCGCTGATGGTCAACTGGCGCCTTTCGCCGCGCATCGGCTATGCGCTGTTTTCGGCTCTTCAACTCGTTCCCGATCTTGCTGCCGAGGCACAGCAGGTCAGGCTGGCGCGCTCCATGAAGGCGGGGCGGCCGCCGCGCCGGGTACCCGGTCCGCTGGAAACGGCTTCGCTGGTCATTCCGCTGCTCGCCTTCGCGATCCGGCGGGCATCGAGGGCTGCCGTCGCGCTGGAGGCGCGCGGCCTGTCTGCAGGACGTCCCCGCACGGTGATCGGGGCGCCGGTCTTCGGACGTTCCGACATCGCGTTTGGCGCCATGGCGCTTGCCCTGCTGGTCGTCGCGCTTGTCGTCGTCGCATGACCGGTTCCGGTTGACGCACCCGATGCGCCTGCTTACTGCCAAAGCCATATGAATGAGAAAGAACCGCTCTCACTGCTGATCGACCCCCGTGCAGGCGACGTCGAGGACGACGTCTCCAGCCTGAAGGACCGTTCGCTCATTCTCGTGGCGAGTTCGATGCTGGTCGAGGTCAGCCTGCCGAAGCTGCTGATCTCGGCCCTCATCATGATCCTGCTGCCGGCGGTGCTTCTCGGCCTGGCGCCACTTCTCGTCACAGCCTGGTTTTCCATTTTGCCGCGAGAGACGGCGGCCCTTCTGGGCGGCACCGGCACGGTGGCGCTGGTCGTGGTTGCCCCGCTCGTCGCCTGGTGGGGCGGCCCCTCGCTCTATCGCGCAGCAGAGCGCAGCTTCTGGTCCCTCAATTCGCTCGTGGTGCAGCCGTTCTATGCCTTCGTTCGTGAGGCGCTGCGGCATCTGGCGGAGCGGTCGCTCGCTGCAAATGTCGGGCCGCGCCGGCGCGCGCGGCTGCGCACGCTGGCCACCGCCGGAGCGGGCGTGGTGTTGTGCTGCCTCGCCACCTGGATCGTGATGGCGGCATGGCCGAGCACGCGCTGGGCCGGGGTACTGGCCGACCTGGTCAATCCCCAACGTCTTATCCTGCCGGCGCTGGCCAACACGGTGGTGGTGATCGGCGGATTCCTGGCGGGCGCTTCCGTGGTGTGGGCGGTGGCGGATTCGACCATGGATCAGCCGCGCGACCTCGAAGCCTTCGACATTCCCAGCGACGACGCCAAGAGGTGGCGCGTGGCGCATCTCTCCGATCTTCACGCCGTCGGCGGCGCCTACGAATTTCGCGTGGAGAGCGGAAGGGCGGGACCGCGCGGCAATGACCGGATTGCCGAGGTTCTGGATCGGCTCGCAGCCATACATGCTGCCGATCCACTGGACGTCGTGCTGATAAGCGGCGATCTCACGGATGCCGGACGCTCGACCGAATGGGCGCAGATCATGGACAGGCTGTCGCGCCATCCGGCACTGCTTGAACGGATGCTTGTCCTTCCCGGCAACCATGATCTCAACGTGGTGGACCGCACCAATCCCGCCCGGCTGGAACTGCCCCAGAGCGTCGGCCGCCGCCTGCGCCAGATCCGCATGCTATCGGCGATGGAAGCGATCCAGGGAAACCGGGTCCGCGTGATGGACCGCGAACGAGGCAAGCTCGGGCGGACCCTTTCCGAGGTGCTGGACCCGCATCGCGACGCGATCCGCGAATTCGCCGATCGCGGCAGCCAGCGGCTGTCCTGGCGACTGGCAGAGCTCTGGGACGATTGCTTTCCAATGGTGGTGCCGCCGCAAATCCCCGGCGGCATGGGGGTGATCCTTCTCAACTCCAACGCCGAAACCCATTTCTCCTTCACCAACGCGCTCGGCCTGGTGCCGGCCATGCAGATCAACGATCTCAAGAACGCAGTGCGGCAATACCCGAAATCACGCTGGATCGTCGCGCTGCACCACCATCTGGTCGAATACCCGACCCCGGTGAAGAAGTTCTCCGCCCGCATCGGCACCGCGCTGATCAACGGCAGTTCCTTCGTGCGGCTGCTGCAGCGCTTCGGCGGGCGGATGGTGGTCATGCATGGCCACCGCCATGTCGACTGGGTGGGCGAATCCGGCCGCGTGCGCATCGTCTCGGCGCCCTCGCCGATCATGTCGACGCCCGAGACGGCGCATTTCTACATCCACACGCTGGCGATGGGGCCGCGCAACCGGCTTGAACTCGCGCAGCCGCAGCGGATCGACCTGTCGCCTTCGGTCTGAAGGGGCAAGCCGCGCCTGCGATGCGCCGCTTGCCGGGTCACCTGCGGACACCTATGGTAGAAAGACGGATGTTTTTCTAGAAAGCTTGCGCCATGAGCCTCAACATCAAGGATCCGGAAGCCCACCGGCTGGCAAGCGAGATCGCCCGCGCCACCGGCCAGAGCATGACAAGGGTAGTGACCGAAGCATTGCGCGAGCGACTTGCCCGCATCGAAAGCCGCAAGAGCAAGGCGAGTGTGAAGGAGTTGCTCGCCATAGCCGACAGATCGGCCGCGCTCGTCGATCGGAACTACGTCGAACACAGTGAGCTACTCTACGACGAAAAGGGTCTGCCCAAGTGATCGTCGACACATCGGCGATGGTTGCCATCCTCTATCGCGAAACCGAGGCGGTCCGGTTTACGCAACTCATTCACGATGCCGAAACATGCCGGATGAGCGTTGCCACGCATGTAGAATTGTCGATGGTGATCGAAAGCCAACTTGGACCGGAAGGCACGCTTCAAGCCGAGACCTTCCTTCGGCGCGCCGGCATTGTGCTTGAGCCAGTGACGGTCGAGCAGGGCGAATTTGCAAGCCAGGCATTTCGAGACTTCGGCAAGGGCCGCCACCCGGCAGGTCTCAATTACGGCGACTGCTTTTCCTATGCACTTGCCAAGGCTACCGGCGAGCCGCTCCTTTTCAAGGGAAAGGACTTCGCGCTGACCGACATTGTTGCCGCCGCCTGAACCGCCGGCTCAATTGTCATCGCGGCCGGCCAGGCCGTCGATGATCGGGCAGTCGGGGCGGTGGTCGCCGTGGCAACTGGCGACGAGATGGGAGAGTGTCTTGCGCAGACCCTTCAGCTCCTCGATCTTGCGGTCGATCTCGTCGAGCTTGGTCGTCGCCAGGGCCTTCACGTCGGCGCTCTCACGCCCCTTGTCGCCATAGAGCGACAAAAGCTGGCGACACTCCTCGACCGAAAAACCCAGCCCCCGGGCGCGCTGCACGAAACGCAGACGGTGCACGTCCTCGAGCGAATAATCGCGATAGCCGTTCTCCGCCCGGTCGGCCTTCAACAGGCCGATCTCTTCATAATAGCGGATGGTCTTTGCCGGCAGTCCGGATTGCCGCGCGGCGCTACCGATATTCATAACATTCTCCCTGGGCGCTCAGCATTTCCATATAGGTAATGCTTCCAGCAACTGGAAGCTCAAGCTTGTGGACGGGCTTGACCTTCCAGCGGCTGGAAACCCTATCTGGAGGGGGAACAGCTGGGAAGCCGAAGATGAACATACGCAGCCATCCTCCATCCACCGATCGTTCCTTGCGCCTGCCCATCGAAGGCATGAATTGCGGGTCATGCGTGCGGCGCGTGGAAACGGCGATCGCCGCAGCGCCGGGTGTGGCGAGCGCCTCGGTGAACCTCGCCACCGGCGGGGCCACGGTCTCGCTTGCGCCGGGTGGCGAGGCGGGCGCCGTTATCGGCGCGATCGAAAAAGCCGGCTATGCGGTGCCGCTGCAACGCTTCGAACTGGGCGTGGACGGCATGACCTGCGCGTCCTGCGTGGCAAGGGTGGAGCGTGCGGTCGCGGCCGTGCCCGGCGTGATCCGGGCCAATGTCAATCTTGCCACCGAACGCGCGGCGGTCGAGGCCGTGGCCGGAGCCGATGCGCTGGCTGCGGTCGAGGCCGCGATCCGGTCGGCAGGTTACGAGCCGCGCCGCACGGAGGCTACGGCCGAAGGTACGGACGCCCACCAGGAGGCGAAGGACCGTGAGCTGTCCAGCTTGAAGCGGGATCTCACCATCGCCGCCATTTTCACCCTGCCGCTGTTCGTGCTGGAAATGGGCTCGCATCTCTATGCGCCGATGCACCACTGGCTGATGGATGCGGTCGGCCACCAGCCGCTCTACATCCTCTATTTCCTGCTGGCGACGGTGGTCCAGTTCGGCCCCGGCCTGCGCTTCTACCGCAAGGGTTTTCCCACGCTGCTGCGCGGCGCGCCCGACATGAACGCGCTGGTTCTGATCGGGACCAGCGCGGCGTGGGGCTATTCGGTAGTGGCCACCTTCGTGCCCGGCATCCTGCCGGCCGGCACCGCGAATGTCTATTTCGAGGCTTCCGCCGTCATCATCACGCTGGTGCTTCTCGGCCGCTTCCTGGAGGCGCGCGCCAAGGGCCGCACCAGCGAGGCAATCAAGCGCCTGATCGGTCTCCAGCCGAAGACGGCGCGCGTGCGGCGCGGCGAGGACTGGGCGGATGTGGCCATTGCCGAGGTGGTCTCTGGCGACGTGATCCAGGTCAGGCCAGGCGAACGCCTGCCCGTCGATGGTGCGGTACTGTCCGGCTCTTCCTATGTCGACGAGGCGATGATTTCCGGCGAGCCGGTGCCCGTGGCCAAGAGCGAGGGCGACGAGGTGGTCGGCGGCACGATCAACAAGACCGGCAGCTTTACCTATCGCGCCACGAAGGTCGGCGCAGACACGCTGCTGGCCCAGATCATCCGCATGGTGGAGGAGGCGCAAGGCTCGAAGCTGCCGATCCAGGCCATGGTCGACAAGGTGACGGCCTGGTTCGTGCCCGCCGTGATCGCCGCCGCGATCCTGACCTTTCTGGTCTGGCTCACCTTCGGTCCTGCACCGGCGCTGACCTTCGGCCTCGTCAATGCGGTGGCGGTGCTGATCATCGCCTGCCCCTGCGCGATGGGGCTCGCTACCCCGACTTCGATCATGGTCGGCACCGGGCGTGCTGCCGAGATGGGTGTGCTGTTTCGCCATGGGGCGGCGCTGCAGACGCTGCGCGCGGCCTCTGTCATTGCCTTCGACAAGACCGGCACGCTGACCGAGGGGCGGCCTGAACTGACCGATCTGGAACTGGCGGAAGGCTTCGACCGCGCCCAAGTTCTCGCGCTGGTGGCGGCTGCCGAAATCCAGTCGGAACATCCGCTGGCCGAGGCTATCGTTCGCGCCGCGCGGGAAGAAGGCCTGACGGTTGCCGAGGCGACGGGCTTCCAGTCGATCACCGGCCACGGCGTCGAGGCGACGGTCGAGGACCGCAGCATCGCCGTCGGCGCAGACCGGCATATGGCAAAGCTCGGCATCGACGTCTCGGTTTTCGCCGACAGCGCACAGCGCCTGGGCGAGGAGGCCAAGACCCCGCTCTATGCGGCCATCGACGGCAGGCTCGCCGCCATCATCGCGGTGGCCGATCCGGTCAAGCCCGGCGCGGCGGAGGCGTTGCGCGCCCTGCACGATATCGGGCTGAAGGTCGCGATGGTGACCGGCGACAACGCCCGTACCGCCCGGGCCATCGCAGACAGGCTCGGCATCGACGAGGTCGAGGCGGAGGTTCTGCCCGAGGGCAAGGTGACGGCGGTGCGCCGGCTGAAGGAAGGCGGGCGAACGATCGCCTTCGTCGGCGACGGCATCAACGACGCGCCGGCGCTGTCGGAAGCCGATATCGGCATCGCCATCGGCACGGGCACCGACATCGCCATCGAGAGCGCCGACGTGGTGCTGATGTCGGGCGACGTGGCGGGCGTGATCAAGGCGATCGCCATCTCGCGCGCCACGATCCGCAACATCCGCCAGAACCTGTTCTGGGCCTTCGCCTACAACACGGCGCTGATCCCGGTCGCGGCGGGGCTTCTCTGGCCGGCCTTCGGCATCCTCTTGTCGCCGATGCTGGCGGCCGGCGCCATGGCAATGTCGAGCGTCTTCGTGGTGGGCAATGCGCTGAGGTTGAGGACGGTGAGGCTGGCAGCTGGGTGAATGCCGCCCACACCCCCTCCACCGCCTTCGGCGGTCCCCCTCCCCCGTAAACGGGGGAGGATCCAGGTTGAGGCCGGCCGCGACGGCAGATCCTCCCCTGCGAAGCGGGGGAGGGGGACCATGCGAAGCATGGTGGAGGGGGCGCTGGAGAAGAGCCGAACTATCTCGTAGCCTACCACATCGTCCTTGCCGCGCGTGCCGGCCATTCGGCATCATAGGCCTGGCCGTCGATCTTCATCCGGCTGGTGACGGCGAGGATCTGGCCGGGCGTCGGCAGGCTCGAGACATCGCCCCAGCTTTCCGGATCCCACAGAAGCGAGCGCTTGATGGCGCGGGCGCACTGGAAATAGACCTCGCCGATTTCGATCACCATGACCGAACGCGGCGCCTTTTCCTCCACCGCGAAGGAGGCGAGCAGATCTGGTTCGACGGAGAGATATGCACGGCCGTTGACCCGCAGCGTGGTGCCGGAACCGGGTACCAGGAAAAGCAGGCCGACGCGGCCATCCTCAACAACGTTCCTGAGCGAGTCGACCCGGTTGTTGCCATGCCGGTCGGGCATCATCAGCGTCCGGTCGTCGTGGATACGAACGAAGCCCGGCCGGTCGCCGCGCGGCGAGCAATCGAGCCCGCCGGGTCCGGCCGTCGACAAGGCCACGAAGGGGGAAGCGGCAATGAAGGCGGCATATTCCGGGATTACGCGATCGGTCACCTTGACCAGCGCAGCCTCGCCGGGCGAACCGTAAAGCGCTACGAGTTCCTCAACGGTCGAGATCCTGCTCATGCTCCCCGCGCCCTTCCAGTTGCGACATACCGGCTTCTTCCCGCAGTGGAAGGCGCTTGGCAAGAAGGTGCGGGCTGATGACTGAGCGGACCATCCTCCTGGTCGGCGGCGGGCATGCCCATGTCCACGTGATGCGGGCGCTGTCGGGCAGGCTGCCGCAGGGCTGGCGCGTGCGGCTTGTTTCGCCCGGACGGTTCACGCCCTATTCCGGCATGCTGCCGGGGTTCATCGCCGGCCATTATCGCTTCGAGGACATGCATATCGACCTCGAATGGCTGGCGGCAGAGACCGGCACGGAATTCGGCCAAGCATCAGCCATCGGGCTCGACCGCGAGAGGCGCCGGGTTCTGACCGATGACGGCCAGGAGATCGGCTACGATATTCTGTCGCTCGACATTGGCATCACGCCGGCGCTGGACGCCATCGACGGTGCGGCCGAAAACGCGATCGCGGTGAAGCCGATCGCGGATTTCGTCGAGAAGTTCGACGGGCTGCGGAATGCTGCGCTCTCCCCCGACGGGCCAAGAAGGATTGCCGTGATCGGCGGCGGGGCCGGCGGTGTGGAACTGCTGCTGTCGCTGCAGACGCGGTTCTCGCAGGAGGGGCAGAGCCGGCTGGCCTTCTGCCTCGTCACCTCGGGCGAGATCCTGTCAGCGCATAATCGCCGGGTCCGCGCCGCCTTCCGCAAGGTGCTGGGCGACCGCGGCGTCGCGTTGCGCGAGCAGGCGCGGGTGGCGGCCGTCGAACCGGGGGAGCTGGTGCTTTCCAATGGCGAACGGATCGAAGCCGATGCGGTGCTCGTGACTACGAATGCAATGGCAGCGGGCTGGCTCGGCGAAACAGGGCTGCAGCTGGACAAAGGCGGCTTCGTCGCGGTCGGGCCGACATTGCAGAGCCTGAACGATCCGAATGTCCTCGCCGTCGGTGATTGCGCGTCGCTGGTCGAGACCCCGCGCGAAAAGGCCGGCGTTTATGCGGTGCGGGCAGGACCGCCGCTGGCGCGCAACCTGATCGCCATGGCCGAGGGACGGAAGCCTGCGCCCTGGCGCCCGCAATCGCGCCATCTGGCACTGATCTCGACGGGCAAAAAATATGCCGTCGCCTCGCGCGGGGCGTTCAAGGCCGAAGGCAAATGGCTCTGGTCTCTCAAGGACTGGATCGACCGCAGCTGGATGCGCCAATACAAGGCGTAGCGCGGCGCCCGAGAGCGGCGACCCGCAATGACATCGACACGCATCTCGCTGGTGAACGTCAGTCTGCGATGACGATCCGCGCACGCTGCCTGTTCAGATGATCGGTGCCGTTTCCAACCGAATGCACCCAATCCGATTTGCTCGGGCCGTGGATTCGGTCCACCCTGCCGCGACCGTCCATGCAGTATTTGGATGGCGGTTCGATGACAGAAGATGGAGAAAGGAACGAGATGTACCAAAAGATCGCCGTTCCGGTGGATTTGTTCCATGTCGGAGACATCACCAAGGCACTTGATGTTGCCGCTGATCTGGCGAAACATTATGGCGCCTCGCTGCATTTCATCGGCGTTACGGTCGAAACCCCGACAGCGGTGGCCCATAATCCACAAGAATTCGCACAGAAGCTGGATGCCTTCGCCAACAAGCAGGCGGAGAGTCATGGCGTCATGGTCTCCACCGGTGCGCATGCAAGTACCGACCCGGCGATCGATGTCGACAAGGTGCTGCTCAGCGCCGTTGTCGAAAGCGGCGCTGATCTCGTGGTGATGCAGTCGCATGTTCCGGGGATCAGCGACTACCTCTGGGGTTCGCATGGCGGACATCTGGCCGCGCATGCCGAGATCTCAGTATTGGTCGTGCGCTGAACAGAATTCGAGCCAAGCAGCCGCGAGCGCCTAGACAGGCGCATGGCGGCCGGGGCGACAATCACAGAATTGGAGAATGAAATGAACGGCAACCAACCCGACGACGACGTTGAAGACATCCCCCCTCCGGAGGGAAGTTCGGACATCATCGAAACAGACTATGAAATCGGCCAGGACAACATAACTCCCCGCATCGGTCCCTTCGGGCTGGACATTCACAATCCGGTATTCCTGGTCTCGGGACTGGTGACGTTCGCCTTCGTGATCCTCACGCTGGCCTTCCAGGCACAGGTCGAGCCGCTGTTTTCGGATATGCGCGGTTTCTTGACCTCGACATTCGACTGGTTCTTCCTGATGGCGGGCAACATATTCGTGCTGATCTGTCTGGGAATCCTCGTCTCGCCGTTGGGCAAGGTGCGCATCGGCGGCGCGGACGCCACACCAGACTACGGCTATCTCGGCTGGTTCGCCATGCTGTTTGCCGCAGGCATGGGCATCGGGCTGATGTTCTTCGGCGTGCTGGAGCCAGTCTATTATTTCGCCACACCCTGGGGCGACCAGCCGCTGGCGCGCGATCTCGGCATCGTCGACGGCGAGTTGGCCGACCCGGCTACAATGGAAGCCGCGCGCCGCATGGCCATGGCGGCAACCATCTATCACTGGGGGCTGCACCCCTGGGCGATCTATGCGGTGGTGGCGCTGTCACTCGCGCTGTTTGCCTACAACAAGGGGCTTCCGCTGACGGTCCGTTCGATCTTTTACCCGATCTTCGGCGAGCGTATCTGGGGTTGGCCCGGCCATGTCATCGACATTCTCGCCGTCTTTGCCACGCTCTTCGGGCTGGCCACTTCGCTCGGCTTCGGCGCGCAGCAGGCGGCAGCCGGCATCGGATTCGTGTTTGGAATCGAGGGCGTGTCGGACAGCGTCACCGTGGCGGTCGTGCTGATCGGCGTGATCACGATGTTGGCGCTGATCTCCGTGCTGCGTGGCCTCGACGGGGGCGTCAAACGGCTTTCCGAGATCAACCTGGTGCTTGCCGTGGTGCTGATGCTGTTCGTGATCCTCGTGGGCCCGACAGCGATACTGGTGACGCAGTTCTTCGGCAATGTCGGAGCCTATTTCACGGAGATGCTTGCATTGTCGAACCCCGTGGGACGTGACGATGACGGCTTCCGCCAAGGCTGGACGGCCTTCTACTGGGCCTGGTGGATCAGCTGGTCGCCTTTCGTCGGCATGTTTATCGCTCGGGTCAGCCGTGGCCGGACAGTGCGCGAGTTCATTATCTGCGTGCTGTTGATTCCGACCGTCGCCTCGGCGATCTGGATGACGACCTTCGGTGGCACGGCGATCAACCAGATCATCGAGCGGGCCGCCGAGAGCGCGGTCTATGGCTATGTCATCACGGCCTATGTACCCGAACTGTCGCTGTTCAGCATGCTGTCGGAACTGCCGTTGGCGACGATCTCGTCGATCGTCGGCATCGTCCTGGTGATCGTGTTCTTCGTCACCTCGTCGGATTCGGGCTCGCTGGTGATCGACACGATTACGGCCGGTGGCAAGATCAACGCGCCGGTGAGCCAGCGCGTGTTCTGGGTGATCTTCGAGGGGCTGGTGGCCGCAGCGCTGCTGCTCGGCGGCGGGCTGATAGCACTGCAGGCGGCCGCGGTGTCGACGGGCCTGCCCTTCGCCATCGTACTGCTGCTGGCGTGCTATGCGCTGATCCGCGGGCTGATGAGCGAGCCGCGCTGAACACGCAAGATCGATAAACATGCAAGGGCGCGGCGGGTTACCCGCCGCGCCCTTGTCTTTCCCGAGATCACCAACTCGGCATGAAAAAGCGCACGAGTCGGACGGACGCGACAGACGAACCGTCGTGCCGTTTCATTGAGCGAGGCCGATGAAGCGAATGGAAGGCGGTGGTGCACGGGTTTGACCCGAGACAACGCTCGGTCGAAACCGCTTTCGCCTGAACGGTGGGAAAGGCGTCGGCATGGTCGTCGCTATTCTACCTTGTCCAAGGTTTAGGCCACGACGATGAAAGCTCACCCTGCTTTCCCGGAACCGGTCCGCCCGGCCGGCGCAAGGCATTGCAATCGTACGACGCCTGCCGGAGAGGATCGTCATGCCCGCCGATCCAACAGTCCGGATCGGACCAAGGCAGGCCGGAGATCGTGTCTGCCCAGCTACGCGGTCCAGCGCCGCGGCCAGAGCGCGCAGGGAGGAAGCAAGGCGCAGCGCCTCGGCGACGCCTTTTTCGGCTGCCTGCAGCGGCAGCGCCGTCGGATCCCGACGCCAAAACATGCCGTCGACGAACCCCTGGGCGGCGATCTCGGCCCGGGACAGGAGCCAGATCACGAAGCAGCGAAGCGCAACGGGCTTTTCGGCCGAGCGTTCCGCAAGGACGGCCAAGGCGACGAGCAGCGCCGCGATGCGCCCCAGTGCCTGCCTCTCCTCTTGCATCGCCGCGTCCATCCAAATCTCCCGCAAATCGCGAGACAATCATGCGGCAGGACGCAGGATTCGTGGATAAAAAAAGCAGCAAGAAAAACACAAGTCATTGAATTTGCTTGCAACAATTCTCAAGAAACATCGGAATTGCGTCGTTTTGTCCAACACACTCGCCCTGAGGGTCAACCGTCGTGGAGAGAATTCATCCGATGCAATGGATTCGCCCAGGGATGTCGCGTGCCTGACTGCGGCGCGCGGCGCGCGCAAGCTCCGTCAACGAGACCCCGAAACCCTTGGATAGTCTGGAGCGGGCGATGGGAATCGAACCCACGACATCAAGCTTGGGAAGCTTGCGTTCTACCTCTGAACTACGCCCGCCAGAGCGCAAATAATCCTTGAGCGCCCTGTGCGCGTCAAGCGGAGATTCGGCAGCGCGCGCAACACGCGGCACACGACATCCGTCCTGCGGGAAGGTCCTACCCAGCCGCAATCCATCGCACACAACCGTGCGGGCGTGGCAGGCCACGTGGCGGGAGACACTCGCGGGCTCACGACGTGGTCGATACATCGGAAGCCAGACATTGCCGACCTCATCAGGCACTTGATCAGCGGGTGCCGGAGCGCAATGATGCGGGGAAGCCGCAAACGGCTGGGGTTCCCGGTGAACGCCGGGTAGGGAGAAGGGGACGTCATGACGATAAAAAACCATGTGCTCGCGAGCATTTTCGTTGTCGGGACAACGATGACATATCTGTCGCAACCTGCCATCGCCGCCGATGAGCGTGGAGCTTTCATGGTGCACGGCGCGGGGCTGGCCAGTTGCCAGATGTATGTCGACGCCTCGCAGGAGCAGCGCCTGCACGCCGAAACCTGGTGGGCCGGCTACCTGACCGCGATGAACAGGGTCACCGGCGACACTTACGACCTGCTGGGCGAGCGTGATTTTGCCGATGCCAATGCCTGGCTTGAAACGTGGTGCAGCAGCAACCCCGACGCCCTCTATATCAACGCTGTCCACCAGATGCTGGAGAGCTTCTATCCCGACCGGACGCGCAGTGCGCCCTGACGGGCGGGCAGGCTCAAGACGCAGGGTTATCTCGGGAAGTGCAGGCAGTCGTTGCCACGGCCTTGCAGGTAACCTATCCTGCCGGCCGCACGCATAAACCATTTGGCGGTTGAATTGACGTGCACAGCATGCAAGGGCGTGGGGGATGTGAACGGCTGGCGGGTTCGTGCCTGCCAATTTTCGCGTTAACGGTGGGACGCCGATGTACCAGAAATTCATTGACCGTTTGCCCGGAACTCCCGCCACTCATCGCTGGATACGCAACAGCGCAATCTGCTCGCTGGATACGGCGATTGCGGTCGGCGCCTTCGTGGCGGCGTCTCTGACCGTGCTCGGTGTCTATGGGGCCGCAAGCAGAGGCCCGTTGCCCCTGCATATCGCGGGATTCGGAGCCCTGGCGGCCCTCTGCTTTGTCGTCTTCGGAACCTATCGCGGCGCCTGGCGCTATACGTCGCTGCACGATGTGGTGACGTTGCTGAAGGCGACAGCCTCTGCCGTGGTCCTGTTCACGGTGGCGGCTTTCCTGTTGACGCGGGGCCAGAACATCCCGCGGTCGGTGCCCGTGCTCACCTTCATGTTCATGATGTCCGGGCTGGTCGGGGTGCGCCTTAGCTATCGTATTGTGGCCGAGCGTCTGATTTTCGCCTCCTCGCGCAGTGCGCGCCGCGGCGGTCTGCGCCGCGTTCTTCTGCTCGGGCTGACAGACAAGGCCGAAGGGTTCATCCGCTCCGTTCGCCGCAACCGCGAACTGGGTTTCGATATCGTTGGCATTCTCGACGATTCCAACATCAACGCGGGACGCTCAGTCCAGGGCGTACGGGTGCTCGGGCGCCTGGACGATCTCGGCGCGCTCGTGGCGAGGATGCGCGAGCACGGACAAGACATCGGCGAGGTGGTGGTCACCGAGAACGCGCCCGGCCGCAAGCGGCTGGCCCAGATCGTCGAGCAGGCAAATGCGTGTTCGCTGAAGGTCTCCCGGATTCCCGACCTGTCGGAATTCGCATCCGTTACGACAGAAACGCTGATCAGGCCGAGGCCGGTCGAAATCGGCGATCTGCTCGAACGGCCGGAAGTCGCCTCCGACACCGGCGAGGTCGCGGCTCTGGTGGCGGGGAAGGTTGTCCTGGCAACGGGTGCCGGCGGCTCGATCGGAGCCGAGCTTTGCCGGCAGATTGCCAGCTTTTCTCCTGCAAAGCTCGTCATCACGGACGCTTCGGAATTCCTCTTATATTCGCTCGACACCGAACTTCGCGATGCCTATCCGGATCTCGAGATCATCACCCGGATCGTCGATGTCCGCGATCGCCGGCGTGTTGCGACCATCTTCGCCGAGTTCAGGCCGCAGATCGTGGTCCATGCGGCTGCGCTCAAGCACGTACCGATGATGGAGCAAAATCCGCTCGAAGCGCTGAAGACGAATGTGCTCGGCACCTGGAACGTCGCCGATTCGGCGCTCGCCAACAGCGCCGCGAGCTTCATCATGATCTCGACCGACAAGGTCGTTAACCCGACAAATGTGATGGGCGCCTCGAAGCGTGCCGCCGAGAGCTATTGTCAGGCGCTCGACGTGGTCTCGACCAAGACCCGCTTCAAGACGGTGCGCTTCGGCAACGTGCTCGGATCGAACGGCTCGGTGGTTCCCCGCTTCCGCAAGCAGATCGAGGAGGGCGGGCCGGTTACCGTCACTCACCCCAACATGATGCGCTTCTTCATGACCATTCCCGAAGCGGTGCGGCTCGTCCTGCATGCCTGCGCCCATCGGGAGACGCAGAATGACGCGCGCGGCAAGATCATGGTGCTGGACATGGGCAAGCCGGTACGCATTGCCGACCTTGCCGAACGCATGATTCAGCTTGCAGGCTTGCGACCCGGCGTGGATATCGAGATCGTCTATTCGGGCCTGCGGCCAGGCGAGAAGCTGGTCGAGGAACTGTTCGATCCGAGCGAGACCCCGAGCGGACGCACCGAGGAAGGCTATATGCTCGCCTCCCCCCGTTTCGCCGATCGCAAGCTTCTGGCCGAGTCCTTCAAGAGGATCGAGGATCTCGCCCGAGACGAACAGGTCGACAGGGCCATGCAACTGCTGATGCATCTGGTGCCGGAATTCCGCCCCCTGCCCGCGGACACGGCCGCGGCCGCAGACAAGACGATGGCAGCAGCCCGGCCCGCCAAGATCGACGCCGCAGATGCAGCGCAGCCGAAAGGCTCCGCCTGACCTGACCTTTCTATGAAAGCTGGCCCTCCAGCTCGTCCACCCGCGCAGCCAGCGCCGCGTTCAACTGGCTGAGTTCCTGGACCGCACGGACGAGAATCGGCACGAACTGGTCGTAGCGCAGTCCTTGCTCGCTGTCGGGGTCGTCCCTGTCGGCCAGCGTCCAGCCGGCGAAATCCTGGATGCCGAAGACAGCCAGCTTTTCCTTCACCTGTTGTGCGACGAGACCGAAATGGGTCCGGCGGCCCGGCTTGGGCACCGGCACGTCGACCAGCACCTGCGCCACCTTCCCGTCCTCGCCGGGTTTGCCCTGCGGATCGTCGATCCATTTCTGCGCGATGTCATGCCCGCCGGTCTTCCATCGATAGGCCACCGGCTCCAGCGCGTTGACGAAATCGAGCCCCAGCGGCACCGTTCCCTCGACCTGTTTCAGCCGGGCGTCGGACGTGTTGATGGTGCCGGTCGCGGCCCACACGACCGACCAGCGGAAGCCGGACGCCCCCAGCGAGAAGCTGTTGTCGATCGATGGCCGAAACTGGCGGGCGGCATTGATGGCGGCATGTTCGATAGAGAATGCCACCGTGCCGGTGTTGTTCGTGGTCGGGTTGTAAGCAGAGGTGTAGAAAGCATGCGAGGTGGCATCGGGCACGCCCCATCCGCCGCCACCGTAATAGATCTGGTGGAGGCCGGATGTGGCCCACGGACCCAGCACCATGAAGGGATTGTTGGCGTTGGCATAGGGCGCGCCCACCAGCACCGCACCGCCTTTGGGGGTGTTGTTGTCGCTGGTCTGGGTCACGCAGATGCCGAACCAGCTATTGCCGGTTCCGGTCAGGGCGCGGCCCTGGATGTTCAGCGCCGCAAAATTCATGAAGGGATCGCCGCCGATCTTGAGCTTGCCGTCGGCGCTGCCGGCCTTGAGACTGGTGGTGAAATCGATGCCGTCGGGCGACAATTTGATCTCGAAATCGTCGTTGCCGAGCAGGCCGAACAGGGCGCGCGTCGACCAGTCGCGCTGGAAGACGATGCCGGCATCGTTTGCGCTGGCGGACTTGTTGAGCGAAAGGCGCATGTCGCCGCTGCCGGGGGCGACGTCGTCATGGCTGAACAGAACCGCATCCGACTTCACCGCGAGCCGGTTGCCGGTATCTGCTGCGGTGCCGATCCCCACCGAAGCAAAGGCGGCGTCGCCTCCCGTTTGAGAGCGCCATTCCGCGCCGGTCCAGGCCACCAGCTGCTCCTCGTCGGCGATCCAGGCCCGCCAACCCGGCTTCGGCTGAAAACGCAGCCAGCCGCCATCGATGAAGGCCGCGATGCTGTCTTCCCAGCCTTGCCATGCGCCAGTTGCGGGAGCCGCGACCAGGTAGCGGGCACCGTCTCCGGCATCGACCGGCGGCGCCGCCAGGCCCCTTGACTGGACCGAGAGCTGCACAAGCGCATCGAGCATCCTCAGCGCTTCGTTGTGCGTGACATGCTTTTGCGCCTGCGAAGGCATGATGTAGGGCAGTCCCAGATTGTGCGTGGTTTCCATGTGTCCATACCCTTGTCTCGACAAAGACCGGCAGTATGGTCGCGTCCCGGCAGGGGGTGGACAAAATGGACGGCCGTGGCGGCGAAGGAGGAAGGGCTGGGGGTGGCCCTGCCCTAAAGGTGCCGGCCGCCTGGCAAAGAGCTGTCGGCCAGCTCCGCGTCCGACGGCTTGCGCAGGACCATGGTTGACAGGATGCCCCCCAACCCGTCGCGAGAGGCGGACATCTCGATGGCGACCTGGCAGACCGAATCGGCTTCGACAAGGCGCTTCAACTGCCTGATGTCGTTGACTTCAAGCAGGTATTCGACCAGGCGTGTCCTTGTGCGCGCCGGCTGGATCTTGAAATCCGCGTAGAGCCGATGGAAATCGAGGCCCGCGCGGGCGGGATCGAGCGGCGACAGCATGGGCTGCAACCGCTCCAGGCATGCATGCGCGAATATGCGTTCGCGATAGCGCTCCACCAATCCGTGAATGCTGGCGATCTCTTCAGCGCAGCAGGCCAGCGTATAGGCCGGCCTGCTCAGGATGCCGGCTTCCAGCCGCACGCAGTCCTCCTGGCTGCCGCCGGCATGGATGAGCGCTCCTGCAATGCATCGAATCGTTGCCGGAAATCCGGTCTTTGCCCGCGACATCAACTCGTCGACGAAGATGTCGACGTCCGGAAGGGTTGCGCGCGCTTCGTCGGAATCCACCCCAAATGTCCCTGAACGGCACGTGCCTGCCCCGACAACGTGCCGAACCCTCGAGTTGAATGGGTAAGCATATCACAGTTTGCATATCAGTAATATGAAATCACTTTTTGTTCATCATTCATATGAAGCATATCTTCTATTGAAAAAACTTCCATTCCTGGTTGAACATTTCCAATATGGATGAAGGGACCAATGCGACATCAAATCCGCAACGGGTCTCTCTGAGAGACTGGATTCACGCCCCATCGTCTTTCACTTCGGCTTGTCCAGGCCTGATGCGCTCATGACTTCTTTCCCGGCCATCGCCTCCCGCACTTGCCATGCGCCGGACAACCATGACTGACTGAGGTGTTGACGACTTGCTTGCGTTCACCTGCCGCCTGCTCCCGGCAGACAGACAACCGGCCGACTCAATACTGATATTTCAAGCGAGCGAGCATCAATTGAGGATTGCATTGCCGCGCGTGCGGACATACCCTAGCGTCATACCTTTGCTTGGGGATGGGGATTCACCATGACAATGTCACGACTGTGCGGCATGGCTATACTGCCAGACTTCCAGAGGCAAAACCGGCTTTCACTTCTTTTCGCCCTTGTATTCCTTGCTTTGGCAATGGCGCTGTTGGTACCCCTATCAACAGTTGCACAAGCTGACGGTCGGTACCTGTTCCAGCCAGTCGAAGGCAGAACTGCCATGTCGCTGACGCCGGAACAGGAACAGCGGGCAGGCGCCCTGGAGGAGAACAGAACCCTTGGCGAGGCACAATTCGTCGTCGCTGACCCTTCGTCACTCTCTCAGAGTTCAGTATTGATTCCCTTGGGCGAACAGAAGATCCTGTCTTTACAACTGGATCATCGCCTTGACCGAGGCCCCGACGATTTCACCTGGATTGGCAGCCCCGACAGCCCAGCAGGTCAGTCGGTTCTTGTCGTCCACGACGGCGAAATAACCGGCGTTATCTATGACGGTATCGAACAATACAGCATCACGCCACTTGGAGCTGGGCTGCACGCGTTGACCAAGGTCGACCATCGCGCATTTCCTCCTGACCATCCCCCCGGTCCCTTGCCACGGGCTCCACACGACCCCAATGAGCGGCGCGGCGATGCTAGTGGCGACGGACGGATCGAGATCGATTTTCTGGGCGTCTATACGCCTCAGGCGCTTTCCGCGAACGCCAACATCGTCAGTACGATCCAACTGGCTGTGGACATGGCGAATGCTTCCTATCTCGCCAGCAACGCCAATGTGCGATTGCGGCTGGTCGGCACGATGCTAGCGACCGGCTATAGTGAAGCAGGTAAGTCCTACCAAGGACTACTCGAGGATATTACCTTCGGCGCCGGCGCGATGAGTGCCGTCCACACTCAACGCAACGCGCTGGGTGCTGACCTGGTCGGGCTATTCGTCAACAACGGCGTTTATTGCGGCATGGCATGGGTGAACTCGTCCAATGCTTACGCCTATTCCGTGACGAGCCATTTCTGCGTCAATAATCACACCTTTGCTCATGAACTTGGCCACAATTTCGGTGCTTGGCATGACATTGCCAACAGCCCCATCAATGTCCCGTTTTTATATGGCCATGGCTATATCCATCCACAGAACCTTTGGCGTACGATCCAGTCTTATCCTGGGCCTTGTGGGAATTGCCCCCGGATCGGCAACTTCTCCAATCCACAAGTGAACCACAACGGTCATCCCACCGGCACAGTCACACAGCATGACGTGGCACGGGTCCATCGCGAGCGTGCTGCAACGATCGCAAACTTCCGCGCCACGGTGATAGGCAACAAGGGGGACATCACTTCGCCGGCCCCCGACTCAACTCTCCCTGGTTCCTCTGTTAATTTTCAGTGGAACCCGGGTTCTGGAGCGCAGGGGTACTGGCTCTATGTCGGCTCGAGCGCCGGCGGCAGCCAGTATCACGACAGCGGCGCGCTCGGCAGCGGTACGCTGTCGCGGCCCGTGACCGGCCTGCCGACCAATGGCTCGACCATCCATGTCAGGCTTTACACACGCCTAGGCGGCGCCTGGCAACACAACGATTACAGCTACACCGCCTTCAACGGCACGAAGGCCGCCATGACCTCGCCGGGCAACGGCACCACGCTGGCCGGCACGTCTGTGACCTTCAACTGGAATGCGGGCACAAATGCCTCCGCCTACTGGCTTTATGTCGGCTCGAGCGTCGGCGGCAGCCAGTATCACGACAGCGGCCAGCTCTCGACCGGCACGCTGTCGCGGGCCGTGACCGGCCTGCCGGCCAACGGTTCGGCCGTCCA
>Ga0213835_100565_pt1 | contig 32448 bp, 21 predicted proteins | sample SWPATP01_FD_160576 | JGI IMG/M metagenome (GOLD analysis project Ga0213835, IMG submission 160576) | Coastal seawater microbial communities from Marineland, Florida, United States - SWPA TP0 #1 | ecosystem: Environmental > Aquatic > Marine > Coastal | place: USA: Florida | collected 2016-08-05
TGCCTTGTGCGCGATTTTCGCCTTCGATAAAACGCTTCATGTGGCGCCATGGTTATGATGAGATACTGGCTCAACGTTTACCGAAACGGTTTCGTTTACACGGTCTCGCGTTTTTACACAGCCTGGGTCGTTTGCGGAAGTTCCTCAAGGCTCAGTGTACGGCCAGTATTGCTCTGCTGGCAGGTTGGGGGGAGGTAGCCGTTCTTTAGCAGTCGCATTACCTCAGACGGAGGTAGAGCTACTGCGAACTACGTGAGAACGACTGCAAGTTCACTGCGAAGTATTCTGAGAACCTACAATCAGATCGCTTACACCACCGAACCGAGCTTGAAGATCGGCAGATACATCGCCACCACCAGCCCGCCGATGAGGGTGCCGAGAATGACCATGATCAACGGCTCCATCAGCGAGGACAGCGCGGCCACCGCCTCGTCGACCTCGTCTTCGAAGAAGTCGGCGACCTTGCCCAGCATGCCGTCGAGCGCGCCGGATTCCTCGCCGATGGCGACCATCTGGGTCACCAGGCTGGGGAAGACGTTCACGTTCTGCATCGCCACCGTCAGGCTGGTGCCGGTGGAAACTTCGGTCTGGATGCGCCGGGTGGCATCCAGGTAGACCGCGTTGCCGGACGCGCCGCCGACCGAGTCGAGCGCTTCGACCAGGGGCACGCCGGCGGCGAACATGGTGGCCAGGGTGCGGGTCCAGCGCGCGATGGTCGCCTTGCGGATCACGGCGCCGAAGATCGGCAGGCGCAGCAGCAGGCGGTCCATGGCCTGCTGCATTTTCAGCGAGCGGCGCCAGGATTCGATGAAGAAGTAAATCCCACCGAAGATCGAGCCGAAGATCAGGTACCACCACTGGACGAAGAATTCCGACATGCCCATCACGATCAGGGTCGGGGCGGGGAGGTCGGCGCCGAAACTGGTGAACACTTGCTTGAAGGCCGGCACCACCCAGATCATGATCACGGCCACCACGATGAAGGCGACCGCGAGAATGGCGATCGGATAGGTCAGGGCCGACTTGATCTTGGCCTTGATGGCCAGCGTCTTTTCCTTGTAGACGGCCAGGCGGTGCAGCAGGTCTTCCAGGATACCGGCCTGTTCGCCGGCGCCGACCAGGTTGCAGAACAGCGGGTCGAAATAGCGCGGGTATTTGCGGAAGGCGTTGTTCAGGCTGGTACCGGTCTCGATGTCGGAGCGGATGTCGAGGATCAGTTTCGACATCGACGGATTGGCGTGGCCCTTGCCGACGATATCGAAGGCTTGCAGCAGCGGCACACCCGCCTTCATCATCGTCGCCAACTGGCGCGTGAACATCGTCAAATCTTTGTCGGTGATCTTCTTGCCGCTGCGGTAGACCCGCTTCTTGATCTTGGTGACCATGATGCCCTGGCGGCGCAGGGTCACGTTGACGACCGCCTCGCCGCCCGCGCGCAGCTCGCCGCGTACGGTCTTGCCGGACTTGTCCTTGCCTTCCCAGGCATAGACCGCTTCCTTGATCTGGGCGCCGCCGCGGCCGCGGGTGGTGAGGGAGGTTGCCATGTTGTTCCTAAGTCGCTATTCGTTCGTGCAGCCAAGCACTTCTTCGAGGCTGGTCAGCCCCTGTTTTACTTTCAGCAGGCCCGAGCGGCGCAGCGAATTGACGCCGTCCTTCTCGGCCTGGGCGGCGATCTGCATCGAGTTGCCGCTGGCCAGGATCAGCGCCTCGATCGCCGGCGAGATCGGCATGATCTGGTAGATGCCGACCCGGCCCTTGTAGCCGGAGCCGAGGCAGCGTTCGCAGCCGACCGGGCCATACGGCTTCCAGTCGGAATCGAGGTCGCCTTCGCGGTAGCCGGCCGCCAGCAAGGCCTCGCGCGTCATGTCGAGCGGCTGCTTGCAGGTGCACAGGCGGCGAGCCAGGCGCTGGGCCGTGATCAGGATCACCGAGGAAGCGATGTTAAAGCCCGCCACGCCCATGTTCATCAGGCGCGTCAGCGTCGAGGGCGCATCGTTGGTGTGCAGGGTGCTGAACACCATGTGGCCGGTCTGGGCGGCCTTGATCGCGATGTCGGCCGTCTCCAGGTCGCGGATCTCGCCGACCATGATGATGTCGGGATCCTGGCGCAGGAAGGATTTCAGCGCGACCGGGAAGGTGAGGCCGGCGCGGTCGTTGACGTTGACCTGGTTCACGCCCGGCAGGTTGATCTCGGCCGGGTCTTCCGCGGTCGAGATGTTGATGCCGGGTTTGTTCAGGACGTTCAGGCAGCTATATAAAGAGACGGTCTTGCCGGAGCCGGTAGGGCCGGTCACCAGCACCATGCCGTAGGGACGCGTGATGGCGCCCAGCAGCAGTTCGCGCTGGTCGGGGTCGTAGCCGAGGGCGTCGATGCCCATCTGCGCCTGGGTCGCATCCAGGATACGCATGACGGTCTTTTCGCCGAACAGGGTCGGCAGGGTAGAGACGCGCAGGTCGATGGTGCGCGTGCTCGAGATGATCAGGCGCATGCGGCCGTCCTGCGGCACGCGCTTTTCCGAGATGTCGAGCTTGGCCAGCACCTTGATGCGCGAGACCAGCTTGTCGCGGATCGACAGCGGCGGCATCGCATGGTCGCGCAGCACGCCGTCGACGCGCATGCGGATCCGGTAGTATTTTTCGTAGGGTTCGAAATGGATGTCGGATGCGCCCAGCTGCACCGCGTCCATCAGGATCTTGTTCAGGAAGCGCACGATCGGTGCGTCTTCGACTTCGTTGGTCGTCTCCAGCGGCGTGGCCGTCTGCTCTTCCTCGGCGAACTCGATTTCGGCGTCGTCGCCGGCCAGGTCGCCCAGGGCTTGCTCGGCACTCTTGGTGAGATTGGCCAGCAGCGCCAGCAGCACGTCGTGCGCGACGATCACCGGCTCGACCGCCGCCTCGCTCTGGAACTTGATCTGGTCCAGGGCCTGGGTATTGGTCGGGTCGGAAATGGCCACCGACAGCCGGTTGCCGCGCTTGGCCAGCGCGACCACGCGCTGGGCCAGCATCAATTTGGTGTCGATGGCGCCGGCCGGCAGCGACTCGAGGCTGAAGGTCGCCAGGTCGAGCAGCGGATAGCCGAAGGTCTCGGCGCAGAAGGCGGCCAGCGTGGCCGCGTCGAGCGCATTCTCGGCGATGATGGCGTCGATGAAGGCGGTACGGTCGCCCGCGGCCTTCTTTTGCAGCGTGTCCGCCTGCAGCGCCGTCAGGCGCCCGGCCTGGACCAGCGCGCGAGCCAAACCCGACATCGGTGTGCCTGAGGTCGGATTCGGGAGGACTGCTGCCATATGCGCCGTGTGATGAGAGGAAGACAAGAGGGCCGCGCCAGGCTGTTTCGAGGCGGCAGACTCCTTGGATGATGCCTACAGGCATCAAGTTTGTAAAGCGTTTCAACAGTATGCAGATGCGTGCGCACCACGCTGACGAAATGCCATGACGCCCCGTGCATGACTTTGTTGGCGCGCAGCCAAGAGCTGTTGTCGGCTTGTATAGCCTCGGTTTTAATAGTCTTGGCTACAAGCTATCTTGTCGGGCAAGGCCGCGCGCCGCGCTAACGATAGCGGCGTGCGCGGGCGCCAGGTTCGATGTCACGCAATCGTGTGCGGCCCCGCGGCCCGATAGCGTTCGCGGAATTCTCCCAGCGCCATGGGCTTGCCCAACAAGTAGCCCTGGTAGATTTCGCATCCCTTGTCCCGCAGCGATGCATATTGGCGCATGGTTTCGACCCCCTCGGCCACGACCAGCAGTCCGAGCTTTTTTGCCAGCGCAATGATGACTTCGACAATCGCGCCAGCCTGTTCGTCGTGCACGAAGCTCTGGTCGATCTTGAGCGCGTACAAGGGAAAGCGCTGCAGGTAGCTCAGCGACGAGTAGCCGGTGCCAAAGTCGTCGATGGAAAAACGGATCCCGCCGGCGCGCAGGGCCGACATCTTGGCCGTGGCGTCGGCCACGTCTTCGGCCAGCAGGCTCTCGGTCAGTTCCAGGCAAATCCGTTCGGGATCGACCATCGTGCTCCTGACGATCGCCATTGTCAGTCCGACAAATTCGCGACTATGCAATTGCTGCGCGCTGACGTTGATGGAAAAGGTCAGCCGTCCCAGGACGGGGTCGTCGCGCCACGAGGCGATGGTGCGGCACGCTTCGCGCATGACCCAGGTGCCGATGGGAATGATCAGGCCACAGGCTTCGGCCTGCTGGATGAACCTTCCCGGCGCGATGATGCCGTGCTCCGGATGGCGCCAGCGCAGCAGCATTTCACCGCCGACGATGGCGTTATCGGCATCGAACTGGGGCTGGCAAACGAGCTCGAACTCGTTGCCCGCGATCGCATTGCGCAGGCCGGTTTCAAGTGCGCTGCGCTCGTCGACCGCCTGCTGCATTGCGGGGTCGAAAAAGCGCAGCAGGCCGCGGCCTGCCGCCTTGGCCCCGTACATCGCGAGGTCCGCCTGTTTCAGGATCGCGTCGATACTGTCCGACTGGCGGTCGAACATGGCAATGCCGATGCTGGGGGTGATCGTGTAGTCCATCGCCGGCAAGAAAAACTTTCGCGACGATGCCACCAGCAGCTTGTCGGCAATGGCTTCGGCTTCTTCGGCCGCCCTGGCCGGCGCCACGCCGAGGTCGTCGATGACCACGACGAATTCGTCTCCCCCCAGGCGCGCCAGATGATCCGATTCGCGCAGCACGTGGCGCAGGCGGTCGGCGAACTGGCGCAGCATCAGGTCGCCGATGTCGTGGCCGAGGGTGTCGTTCAGGTCCTTGAAATTGTCGAGGTCGATGAACAGGACGGCGCCCAGCTGCCCGGTCCTGGCGGCGCGATGGACGACCTTGTGGAGATGCTCGAGCAAGTGGCGCCGGTTCGGCAGCCCCGTCAGCTGGTCGAAATACGCCAGCTGGTGGATGCTGTGTTCCGCTTTTTTCCGTTCGCTCAGGTCGGTATTCGTACCCGATACCCGCACCGCCTTGCCCTCGGCGTCGCGCAGGACGAAGCCACGCGAGAGCACCGGGACATAATGGCCGTCCTTGTGCTGGAGCCGAAACTCCACCTCGTAGGTGCTTCCGGCCTCGAGGGCCGGCTTGAACGACTCATTCACCCTGAGCTGGTCGTCGGGATGAATCAGGCGAAACCACAACTCCGCATCGGCCGGCAGCTCGCCCGGGCGCCAGCCGATCATGTTCCACCATTTGTCGGAATAGTAGATCTCGTTGCTGAGCAGGTTCCAGTCCCACGGGGCGTCGTTCGTGCCCAGCAGGATCAGGTTCAGGCGTTCCTCGGAGCTGCGCAAGGCATCCCGCGCGTTCTTCAGTTCAGTGCAATCGGTAAAGCTGACGACCACCTCGGCCGTCTTCCCGGCGCCATCGTCCACGAGCAGGGTGTTACACAAGAACCAGTTGGTGTTGCCGTCCTTGGCACCGTGCACGCCGACGACGATGTCGCGCAAATCGGCGCCCAGCCGCAGGCTCTTGAGCGCCGGGAATTCGTCGGGCGGCATGACGCTGCCGTCATTACGGCAAAAGTTCCACGTACCGTCGTGGGCGCTGGCGGCGCACAGCGCTTCCATGGACATGCCGAGCAGCGAGGCGGCCAGCGCGTTGGCATTGAGCACGGCGCCGTCGCGGTCATGGATCACCACCCCGGCCGGCAGGTGCTCGATGAAACGCTGGAACTGCTCGCCGTTCGTGGCGACGACCTGGGAAGCGGCGTCACTGGGCGCATGCTGGCCTGTGTTCATGGCAGGGTGCATCGAACCGGGTTATGGGCAGTGCAATCGGGGTACATGTGCGGTCCTCTGGAGGTTGAGAAAGTGTCGCGCAACAGCCGATGCGGACCGCGATACCGGCCGTGTCCGCACAGGCAATCGATACTACACCGGATGGCCGGCCCGGCGTGCCCGCATCACAGGCGGCGTTCGTCGCGTGTGCGCGGCAGCTTTTCGATTGACGGTATGCTCGGAAGAGCAACTACCGTATTTCATATCTTGAGCGTCCATACCATGTGTCCCGGTACAACATCCGCTTTGCAGCAAGGCAAACAGCCAGGACCGGACGCACTGGCCGCCGGTCTCGATGGGGCCGGGTTCTCTCCCGATTTCGCCGCCTCGTCCATTGCATTGACCACGATGGCGGACGTGCTGTTTCACCTGAAGGTGGAAGGCGAGGACGAGTACGTTTTTTTCCAGGTCAATCCAGCCTTCTACAAGGCCACGATGCTGCGGCCGGATCAGGTGCTCGGCAAGCACGTGCGGGAGGTGATTCCCGCCGCCTCGCTGTCGATGGTCATGGCTGCCTACCGTCGCGCCATCGACACCGGCACGACGCAGCATTGGGAGGAGGTGAGCGCCTATCCGGCCGGGCGCAAGGTCGGCCAGGTCACGGTCACGCCGGTGTTCGACGACGCCGGCCGTTGTACCGACCTGGTCGGAACCGTGCACGACGTGTCGCGCCTCGCCGACCGCGAAGACCAGCTGCGTTGCGCGCAGGTCCAGCTCGAAGCGTCGCTCGCCGAGCAGCGCGCGCTGGCGCGGGCGGTGCAAGCGAACGAGGAGCGGCTGAACCTGGCCCTGAGCGGCAGCGAGGAAGGGGTCTGGGACTGGCGGGTCAGCGAGGACCTCGTGTTTTTTTCCGCGCAGTGGAAAAAAATCGTCGGTTTGCCTCCTGACTGGACGGCGGTGGGCCGGCTTGGCTGGAGCGATCGGATCCACCCGGACGACCGCGCGGCGGTCATGGCCCAGGTCGAAGAATGCCTGCGCGTTCCAGGCCAATACTTTCGCTGCGAATACCGCCTGCGCCATGCCGCCGGAGCGTGGATCTGGCTACGCTCGCGCGGCAGCGTGGTCGAGCGCTCCGCGGACGGCGCACCCTTGCGCATGATCGGGACCATGGCCGACATCACGGAAACGGTCGCCCTGCGCCATCAGGTCGAGGCCGGCCAGGCCCGTCTGCTGCGCCTGTCGCAGCAGTTGCCGGGCGCAATATTCGAGCTGCGGATGGAACAGCGCGGTGCGCTCGCCTGTTCCTATGCCAGTGAGCAGGCGCGCCAATTGTTCGGTCTGTCGCCGCAACAGATCGAGGAAAAATGGATGCGGCTGGTGTACCGGATCGCCGCCTCCGACCGGGCGCGCATGTATCGGGCATTGCGCCGCTCGGCGGCCACGCTGTCGCCGTTTCGCTTCGAGTTCCGCGTCAAGCTGCCGCACCACGGCATGTGCTGGCGCGAAGTCAACGCCACGCCGGCCAGGGCCGCGCGCGGACAAGTGGTGTGGTACGGCTTCGTCAACGACATTACCGAGCGCAAGCGGAGCGAGCACACGATCCGTACCTTCACCGAGGCGATGGAACGGCGTGCCCATTACGACGTGCTAACCGGCCTGCCCAACCGGGCGCTGTTTCGCGACCGCCTGGAACAGGGTATCGGCCATGCGGGAGCCGCGGGCAGCGCGCTGGCGCTGTTGTTCATCGACCTCGACCGGTTCAAGGAAATCAACGACTTGCTGGGCCACGACGCCGGTGACAGCCTGCTGGCGGAGGCGGCGCGCAGGATCGGGCAGTGCGTTCACGCCGGCGACACGGTTGCCCGGCTTGGGGGCGACGAATTCACGGTGATCCTGACCGGGGCGCGCGAACTGGCGCATGTCGAACAGACCGCCCAGCAGATCCTGGACGCCCTGGCGATGCCGTTCACGCTCAAGTCGGAACAGGTCTATGTCGCCGGCAGCATCGGGATCGCCCTGTATCCGAAGGACGCGGCCGATCCGGAGGAGTTGATGCGCAATGCGGACCATGCGATGTACCGTTCGAAGGCCGGCGGGCGTAACCGCATGACCTTCTTCGAGCGGGCCATGCAGACCAGCGCCATGCAGCGACTCACCCTGATCGCCGATTTGCGCCGGGCACTGCCCCAGGGCCAGCTGGTGCTGTATTACCAGCCGATCGTCAGCCTGGCCAGCGGCGCCATCGTCAAGGCCGAAGCACTGCTGCGCTGGCGTCGCCCCGGCGTCGGCCTGACTTCGCCGAACCACTTCGTGGCGGCAGCCGAAGACTCGGGCCTGATCCACGAGCTGGGCGATTGGGTGTTTTGCGAGGCGGCCGCCGCGGCGCTGCGTTGGAGCGCGCTGCTGGGCCGGGACTTCCAGATCAGTATCAATCGCTCGCCGGTCCAGTTTCAACCGAACGCGCGCGCCCTCGACTGGGTTGCCCACCTGCGCGAGCTGGGCCTGCAAGGCGCCTGCATCAGCGTCGAGATCACCGAAGGCTTGCTGCTGAACCTATCCGAGAGCGTCCTGCAACAGCTCGACCAATTCAGCGCGGGCGGCGTCGAAGTGGCGATCGACGATTTCGGCACCGGGTATTCGTCGATGAGTTACCTGAAACGGCTCGATATCGATTACCTGAAGATCGACCAGTCCTTCGTGGCCGGTCTGGGGGGAGATGCAACGAGCACCACGATCACCGAAACGATCATCGTCATGGCGCACAAGCTGGGCTTGAAGGTGATTGCCGAGGGCGTCGAAACGACGCTCCAGCGCGACTGGCTGGCGGCGCATGGGTGCGACTATGCGCAGGGTTTTCTGTTTTGCCATCCGCTACCGGCGGCGGACTTCGAGCGGCGCCTGCGGCAGGAGCTGCCGGAAACGCGCTAGCGATCCGGCGCGGCAGGGAGCCGCGCCGGTTGGGGCTCAGGCCGGGTTGCGGCTGCTTAGCAGGGCGCGGCCATGCGAGGTCGCCAGGCGCTCCTGGGGCGCCGCGGCCGGCGCCAGTTTGAAGACCGACAGGGCGCCGTTCAATTGGCTGGTCTGCTCGGTCAGCGATTCCGCCGCCGCCGATGCTTCCTCGACCAGGGCCGAGTTTTGCTGGGTCATTTCGTCCATGCTGTCGATGGCGCGGCCGATGTCGGCGATGCCTTCGCTCTGGCGCTGGCCGGCCAGCGTGATCTCGGCCATGATGTCGTGCACCTTCTTGACCGAGTCGACGATCTGGCCCATGGTGACGCCGGCCTGGTCGACCAGCGCGCTGCCGGCGTTGACCTTCGAGACCGAGTCGCCGATCAGTTCCTTGATTTCCTTGGCCGCCGCCGCGCTGCGCTGGGCCAGGTTGCGCACTTCGCCGGCCACGACCGCGAAGCCGCGGCCCTGTTCGCCGGCACGCGCCGCCTCGACCGCCGCGTTCAGCGCCAGGATATTGGTCTGGAAAGCGATGCCATCGATGACCGAGATGATCTCGACGATCTTCTTGGCCGAAGTATTGATGTCGCCCATGGTGCTGACCACGCCGCCGACGACCTGGCCGCCACGGGTGGCGATGTCGGTGGCGGTGACGACCAGCGCGTTCGCCTCGTTGGCGTTGGCGGCGTTCTGGCGCACTTCGCCGGTCAGGTCGACCATGGCGCGCGCGGTGCGCTCCAGGTTCGAGGCCTGCGACTCGGTACGGCCGGCCAGGTCGGCATTGCCGCTGGCGATTTCGGCGCTGGCAACGGCGATCGTCTCGGCCGAGCCCTTGATGTCGGCCACCATCGTCGCCAGGCGGGCGCGCATGTCTTTCAGGGCGACCAGCAGGCTGGTCGTGTCTTGCGCATCGGTGCGGATGTCCATCGCCAGGTCGCCCGCGGCCACGGCGCGCGCGATCTCGCGCGCATATTCCGGCTCGCCACCGAGCTGCTGCCAGATGGTGCGCACCACGAACCACGACACGACGGCCAGGCTCAGGATGACGACCAGCGCGGTCAGGATCATGGTCCACAGGACGCGGTCGACGTTGGCCGCGCTGCTGGCGATACCGGCGGCGAACTGCTCCTTGGCCTTGGCCTGGGTCTGCTCAAGATCCTTGGTCAGGGTCGCCAGCGTGCTTTGCATCTTCGGCACTACCGCTTGCGGGTCGCCTTGCTCGAGCTCGAGCATGATGCGCGCGGACGACAGCGCCGGCGCGTAGTAATCGTTGAATTCCTTGAGCAGGCGGGCGCCGTTGGCGGCCTGGCCGTCGATCGCCATGTACTGCTTGAGGTGGGCGCGCACGGCATCGGCCTGCTTGCCGATTTCGCCGACGCGCGCCTTGTCGCCTTCGCTGACGGCGGCCATCAGGCCGTCGGTGATGTCCTTGACTTCCAGCGTCAGCGATTTCGATGCGTCAAGCACCGGGTAATCGGTGCGCTCGGTCGAATTGATCGATTGCAGGGCGTCGTTCGCGATGGTCGCCGAGAGGCCGACCCCGAGGCCAAAAATCAGGGTCGAAATGACCGGTAGTGCCCAAATTCTGCGTTTGATGCTCATATTTTCGTGTCTCCCGACTTGCTTCCAACAATGAACGATGCGTACTCTCTCAGCCAGAAAGCCCTGCCGGCGGGGGCGCGGGCAGGGCTGCTGTGCTTCTCTTCTTCGTTTACGGCGCGCTGAAGACAACCTTGACGGTGGCGTCGACGGCGCTCTTCTCGATATAGCCGATGGCCTTCGGGTTGGCTGCAATCGCGCTCTTCACGGCGGCGCTGTTGGCGACTTCCTTCGGCATCGTAGCCTTGCCGGTGAACACCAGCTTCGACCACAGGGCCTTGGCTTGCGAGGCTTCCTTGTCCGTGACCTTCTTGTAGAACTCGCCACGAATGGCGGCATCTTCAGGCTGGTCGATCGGGGTCATGGTGCTCGACTTGCCGAGGAAGAACTGGGCGACCTGGTCCTTCGTCATGCTCGCTTCAGCTGCTTTCGGGTTGACCACGACAACGACTTCGGCCAGTGCCGGCATCGACGCGGCGAGGATGGTGGCGGCGACAAGCGCTTTCAATTGTTTGTTCATGGCGTGTTCCTTAGAAGACGAAGTCGATAGCGACGGCACCGACGGTCACGTCATGATTGAAGCCTGGCTGGGCATTGATCAGCAGACCGCTGCCGCTCGCCGGCTTGACGCGGTCGATCTGCGCCTTCAGTGCCAGCGAACGGTAGAAGTCCCAGCGTACGCCGATCGAGGTCGTGCTCTGTTCGCCCTGGCCGACGCCGCTGAAAGGCAGGCGGTTGACACCGGCGCGCAGGGTGGCGACGGTCGGGGTGCATGCCGCCGGGTAGCCGGCCGGGCAGGATGCCGGCACGGTGTTGGCCGGGTGGCCGTCGATCGACACTTTGCTCTGGATGATATACGGCAGCACCTTGCCGATACGGTAGCCGCCCATCACGTACCACGAGGTGGTGTCGTTGATGTAAGCATCGACCTTACGTTTGGCAAATTCGCTCTGAACAATGATGTTGTTCCAGTCCATGCCCAGGCCGAGCGAGGTGAACGACGCTTTCTTCGAGGTCGGATTGAGCTCGTCGGCAAGCACGTTGAGTTGCGGGAAGCCGTAGCCGCTACCGGTCGCGCGCAGGCCACCCAGCAGGGCAGTCAGGCTGGTCGAGCCGGTAACCGAAATATCCGCCTGGACGCGGCTGGCGCGGAACGTGAACGGGCCGTGTTCGGCAAGCATGTTCACAGCGAACATGCGCTTGCCGCGGATGGTGACGTCGCCCACGATCGGCGCTTCGCTGCCGCCGAAGGCCACCTGGCCGGTCAGGGTGGTGTCACCCAGGCTGTACTGGTAGGTGGCATCGATACCGTCCAGGCTGGTGAACGGTACTTGCGAGTACATCTCGACCGGTGGGCGCAGGAAGGTATTGGCGTAGCCGACGTTGCGATAGTCCGAAATCATGAAGGTCGGCAGGCCGATGCGGCCGAGTCGCATGCTCAGTTTGTCGCTCAGCTTCGCCTTCGCGAATCCCCAGCCCAGTTCCGCGCCGTACTCTTCTTCGGCGTCCTTGCGCACCAGGCCCTGCGCGGTGAACGAGAGCCAGCTGTTGACGCCGATGTCGGCTTGCAGGCCGAGGTTCGAGTCGACGCCGGTGCGTGGGCTCTTCTTGGCGCCGGCCGCCTGGTTTGGACGGCCGAATTCGGCGTCGTTGGTGTTGGTCCAGGTCAGGGCGCCGGTGCCGAAGCCGCTGATCTTGACCGTTGGGCCTTCCGCTTCTTGCGCAAAAGCCGAGGACAGTGCCAGTGGCAGGGCGAGAAGGGCGGCGAAAATCTGCTTATTCATAAGGAAGCCTGTAACAGATACTGCATTGATGAGATTAGTTCTTGGTTTAATCCGTACCCATGCAAATGCATAAGTGACGGAAATGATTGTATCCATCAGGCAAAAGTACTGACAAGAAAAAGCGCGGGCGGTAGGACAAATAGCCGTCCTTACGCACGCGCTGTTGTAATGCCGAAACAGATGACGCAGTAATCGTTAATTCCTATGCAATTCTTGACACTGATCAGTGTTGCAATTAATTCCACCAATGGGTGGTGGCGCCCATGTCGGGCAGGCGGGCCTGGACCGCTTCGTGGATCAGTCCGGCGCGCACGGCTTGCTCGGCCGTATAGATGCGCGCGTTGCCGAACAGGTGAGGGCGGATGTCGTGCGCCTCGGGCGCGCCGCGGGTTGCTTCGTCAAAGATGCTGGCATAGCGTTCGGCATCGAAGTCGAGGCATTCGCGCCACTCCGACACGCGCGAATGGTCGGCCGCGACCAGGTTGCCGAAGCCCCAGTGCAGCGGGTGCACCAGGAAGCGCGCGCCTGGACAGGCATAGCGTTTGGTGCCGGCCAGGAAGATGACGACGCCGACCGACTCCACGCTGCCGATGTTGAAGGTGGTGAGCGGGATCGGCAGCGATTTGAGGAAAAAATAGAGTGCGAAGCCGGCCGTCATGTTGCCGCCTTCGCTGGACATGTGCAGCTCGAGCTCGGTGGCGCCATTCTGGAATGCCTGCAAACACAGGTTGCGCACGCTGCAAGCCGATTGATGGTTGATCGGCCCGATAAAATGAACAATGTGCAAGGCCATTGGTCCTCCTGTCGTGAACGCTCAGGATAGCAATGTTTTATCGGAAAAGGTGCGCGACTGCGCCACGCCGTTCAGCTGCCCCGGTAAGTCGAGTAGGACCAGGGCGTGACGACCAGCGGCACGTGGTAATTCTGGCTCGGATCGGCCACGCCGAAGGCGATCGTCACGCGGTCGACGAAGCGCGGTTCGGGCAGGGCCACGCCCAGCGCCGCGAAATAATCCCCGGCCGCGAACACCAGTTCGTAGCGCCCAATCTGGAAGGCCTCGCCGGCCAGCAAGGGCGCGTCGCAGCGGCCGTCGAGATTGGTTGTCGCGCGCAGCAACAGGGCGCGGTTGGCCCCGTCGACGGCGTACAGCTCGATGGCGACGTTGGCGGCCGGACGGCCGTGCGCGGTGTCGAGCACATGGGTACTGAGTTTGCCCATCGCTTCCCCTATACGAAGGTGATGAAAGTGCCTATCTTGCGGATCATATACCGATGGCGTGGCATCACTATATGATCGACGATATACCCCTCATCCTCGAGACTCTCATGGCAGCCACTTATCCACGCGACCTGATCGGCTACGGCCGCACGCCGCCCCATCCGCAATGGCTGGGCCAGGCGCGCATCGCGCTGCAATTCGTGCTGAACTACGAAGAGGGCGGCGAAAATTCGGTGCTGCATGGCGATCCGGCATCGGAGACTTTTTTATCCGAAATCATAGGGGCGCAGGCGTTTCCGATGCGCCACATGAGCATGGAGTCGCTCTACGAGTACGGCTCGCGCGCCGGCCTGTGGCGCCTGCTGCGCATGTTCGAGGAGCGCCAATTGCCGCTGACGGTATTCGGGGTGGCGATGGCGCTGCAACGCCATCCCGACGCGGTCGCCGCTTTCCGCGAGCTGGGCCATGAAATCGCCTGCCACGGCCTGCGCTGGATTTCCTACCAAAACATCGACGAAGCGACCGAACGGGCCCACATGGCGGAAGCGGTCGCCATCATGCGCGAACTGACCGGCGCCGCCCCGCGCGGCTGGTACACGGGGCGCGATTCGCCCCAGACCCGGCGCCTCGTGGTCGAGCATGGCGGCTTTGCCTACGACGCCGATTACTATGGCGACGACTTGCCGTTCTGGCAAACCGTGGCGCATACCGGCGCGGACGGCCATCAGGTGGAAACACCGCACCTGGTGGTGCCGTACACGCTCGACACGAACGACATGCGCTTCGCCGCCATGCAGGGTTTTAATTCCGGCACCCAGTTCTATGACTACCTGAAGGATGCCTTCGACGTCCTGTATGCCGAAGGCGACCCGAATGGCTTGAACGCGCCTAAAATGCTCTCGATCGGGCTGCATTGCCGTATCGCCGGACGCCCGGCGCGGGCCGCGGCGCTGGCGCGTTTCCTCGATTACGTGCTGCAACATCCACAGGTGTGGATCGCGCGCCGCATCGATATCGCCGAGCACTGGCGAGCGACCCATCCGTTCGGCCGTTAATATATCGATTCAATGATATTCGACATCTGTTGCTGGATATAGTTGGTCGAGGTCGGGACAGGGTATCCTTCACGCTGGGCACAATCCGAGACAAGCATGGCCGAACCGATCCGCTTTTATTTCCGCAACGCCGTCCACGAAATCACCGACGTGGCGCCGACGCAAACCATCCTGCAGCACCTGCGGGAGGACTTGCGCTGCACCGGCACCAAGGAAGGCTGCGCCGAGGGCGATTGCGGGGCTTGTACGATTGTCATCGGTTCGCTCGAACATGGCGAACTCGAACTCAAATCCGTCAATTCCTGCATCCAGTTCACGCCCACCCTCGACGGCAAGGCCTTGTTTACGGTGGAAGACCTGCAACTGCCCGACGGCCGCCTGCACCCGGTCCAGCAAGCCCTGGTCGAATGCCACGGTTCGCAGTGCGGCTTTTGCACCCCCGGCTTCGCGATGTCGTTGTGGGGCATGTATCTGAAGCAGGAAGGCCAGGCCCCCAGCCGTTGCCAGATCGACGATGCCTTGTCCGGCAACCTGTGCCGCTGCACCGGATACCGCCCGATCATCGAGGCGGCCGGGCGCATGGTCGAATTGCCGCGCGCCGAGTTCGACCGCGGCGCCGTGGCCGACGCGCTGCGCGCGCTGCAGCGGGAAGAAGGCGTCAGCTACAGCGTCGACGGCCGCAATTTCCACGCGCCGCGCACGATCGATGAACTGGTCGCGCTGCGCGGCGCCCATCCGCAGGCGCTGATCCTGGCCGGTTCGACCGATGTCGGTCTGTGGGTGACCAAGCAGATGCGCGAGCTGAGCGACATCATCTATATAGGTAACGTGGCCGAACTGAAGTCGGTGACGCAGGACGGCGCCATGCTGCAGATCGGCGCCGGCGTCACGCTGCAGGATGCCTACGCGGCCGTGTGCCGCCACTATCCGGGCGAACTGTCCGAGATGTGGCAGCGTTTCGCCTCGCTCCCGATCCGCAACGCCGGCACGCTGGGCGGGAATGTCGCCAACGGCTCGCCGATCGGCGACTCGATGCCCTGGCTGATCGCGCTCGGCGCGCGCCTGGTGCTGCGCGGCGCGCAGGGCGAGCGCGAACTGGCGCTGGAAGATTTTTACCGCGGCTACCAGCAAAAGGATTTGCAGGCCGACGAATTCGTCGCCGCGCTGCGCGTGCCGCTGCCACGCGAGGGCGTGCGGTTCCGTACCTATAAACTGGCCAAGCGCTTCGACCAGGATATCTCGGCCGTCTGCGCCGCCTTTGCGCTCACGCTCGACGGCGAAGTGGTGAAGGAAGCGCGCATCGCCTTCGGCGGCATGGCGGCCACACCGAAACGCGCCGCGCTGGCCGAAGCCGCGCTCACCGGCCGCGCCTGGGACGAAGCGGCCCTGGTGCAAGCCATGGCGGCGCTGGCGCAGGACTACGCGCCGCTGTCGGACATGCGCGCCTCAAGCGCCTACCGCATGAAGACGGCGCAAAACCTGCTGCGCCGCTTCTGGCTGGAGACGCGGCTGGACCAGCCGCTGCCCCCAAGCGCCGTCAACGCATTCGCAGCCGCGTAAGGAGAACACCATGAACGACGCAGGCGCACCAGCATTCAAGGCGGCGGCGTGGAGCGCGGTCGGCCGCGCCCGGCCGCACGAGTCGGCCACGCTGCACGTACTCGGCCAGGCCACCTACACCGACGACATTCTCGAGGCGGCGGGCACGCTGCATGCGGCGCTCGGCTTGTCGAGCAAGGCGCACGCCAACATCGTCGCGCTCGACCTGGCGCCCGTGCGCGCCGCGCGCGGCGTGGTCGCGGTGCTGTCGGTACGCGACATCCCCGGCACCAACGATTGCGGCCCGATCATCCACGACGATCCGATCCTGGCCGACGCCAAGGTCGAATACGTCGGCCAGCCGATCTTCATCGTCGTCGCCGACAGCCACGACAACGCCCGCCGCGCCGCGCGCCTGGCCAAGGTGGAGTACGAGGAACTGCCGGCCATCCTCACGCCGCAAGAGGCGCACGCCGCCAAATCCTATGTCGTGCCGCCGATGCGCCTGGCGCGCGGCGACGCCGAAACCGCCTTCGCGCAGGCGCCGCACAAGGTGGCCGGCAAGCTGTATGTCGGCGGCCAGGAGCAGTTCTACCTGGAAGGCCAGATCGCCTACGCGATTCCCGCAGAGGACAACGGCATGCTGGTGCAGTGTTCGACCCAGCACCCGAGCGAGATGCAGCACGTGGTCGCGCATGCGCTGGGCCTGCATTCGCATCATGTGGTGGTCGAGTGCCGCCGCATGGGCGGGGGCTTCGGCGGCAAGGAATCGCAGTCCGCCTTGTGGGCCGCCGCCGCGGCGATCGCGGCGCACAAGCTGAAACGACCTGTGAAACTGCGCGCCGACCGCGACGACGACATGCTGGTGACCGGCAAGCGTCACTGCTTCTATTATGAATACGAAGTCGGCTACGACGACGCGGGCCGGGTGCTGGCCGCGAAAGTCGACATGGTCTCGCGCGCCGGCTACTCGGCCGACTTGTCCGGCCCGGTCGCCACGCGCGCCGTCTGCCACTACGACAACGCCTATTACCTGAGCGACGTCGACATCCGCGCCGCCTGCGGCAAGACCAATACCCAGTCGAATACGGCCTTCCGCGGCTTCGGCGGCCCGCAAGGCGCGATCGCGATGGAATACGTGCTCGACGAGATCGCGCGCGCGCTCGGCGTCGACGCGCTCGACATCCGCAAGATCAATTTTTACGGCAAAACCGAGCGCAACGTCACGCCCTACGGCCAGGCCGTGGTCGACAACGTCATTCACGAGCTGGTGGCCGAGCTGGAGGCTTCCAGCGACTACCGCGCGCGGCGCGCCGCTATCACGGCATTCAATGCCACCAGCCCGGTGCTGAAAAAAGGCATCGCGCTCACGCCCGTGAAATTCGGCATCGCCTTCAACGTCACCCACCTGAACCAGGCCGGCGCGCTGGTGCACGTGTATGTCGACGGTTCGATCATGGTGAACCACGGCGGCACCGAGATGGGGCAGGGCATCAACACCAAGGTGATGCAGGTCGTCGCGCACGAACTGGGCGTCGACATGGACCACGTGCGCGCCACCGCCACGAATACCAGCAAGGTCGCGAATACCTCGGCCACGGCGGCGTCGACCGGCGCCGATTTGAACGGCAAGGCGGCGCAGGATGCGGCGCGCCAGATCAGGGAGCGCCTGGCCGCCTTCGCAGCCAGCCAGTACGGCGGCGAAGCGGGCGACGTGCGCTTTGCAAGCGACACCGTGTTCGTGGGCGGCATGGAGGTGCCGTTCCCGGCGCTGGTGCAAAAGGCCTACCTGGCGCGCGTGCAGCTCTGGTCCGACGGTTTTTACGCCACCCCGGGCCTGTCCTGGGACGCCAAGACCATGAACGGGCGGCCTTTCTCCTACTTCGCGTATGGCGCGGCGGTGTCCGAAGTCGTGGTCGACACGCTGACCGGCGAATGGAGGCTGCTGCGCGCCGATTGCCTGTACGACGCCGGCAAGTCGCTCAATCCCGCGATCGACATCGGCCAGGTCGAAGGCGCCTTCATCCAGGGCATGGGCTGGCTCACCACCGAGGAACTCTGGTGGAACCCGGGCGGCAAACTGATGACCCACGCACCCTCGACCTACAAGATCCCGGGCGTGTCGGACTGCCCGCAGGACTTCCGCGTGCGCCTGTTCGAGAACAGCAATGTCGAAGACAGCATCCACCGCTCGAAAGCCGTGGGCGAGCCGCCGCTGCTGCTGCCGTTCTCGGTGTTCTTCGCGATCCGCGATGCGATTTCTTCGGTCGGCGGCCACAAAATCAATCCACCGTTGAATGCGCCGGCGACGAGCGAAGAGATCCTCGACGCGATTGCTGCTGTTTCCGGCCAGGCGTGATGGACGACTGGTTGACAGCCGCGCTGCAGGCGCCGGCGGTGCTGGTCACCGTCGCCATCGTCGAAGGCTCGGTGCCGCGCGAGCCGGGGGCGAAAATGCTGGTCACGGCCGCCGGCTTGGCCGGGACCATCGGCGGCGGGCACCTGGAGCACCGCGCAATCGAGATTGCGCGCGCGATGCTGGCGGAGGGTGGGCAGCCCAGGCTGGAACGCTTTGCGCTGGGGCCGAGCCTGGGCCAGTGCTGCGGGGGGATTGCGCATCTGGCGTTCGAGCGAGCGCAGCGCGCTCAGGTGGCCTTGCTCGATGCGCGCCGCACGGTCGACAGCATCAGGGTCGTCGCATTCGATCACCCGGCGTGGGCCTTGTTCGATACCGACGGCGTACACCTGGCGGGCGATCCTGTGCCGCCGTTCGAGCGCAGCCTGGGCACCCACGTCTTCACCGATACCGACGGCCGCCGCTGGCTGGCCGACGCCATCCTGGCGCCACGCGCGCACCTGATGCTGTTCGGCGCCGGCCACGTCGGCGCCGCCATCGTGCGCGCGCTGGCCGAGCTGCCGTGCCGCGTGACCTGGGTCGACGAGCGCGACGACCAGTTCCCGGCCGCGGTCCCGTCGAATGTGACGGTCGAAGCGACCGACATTCCCGAGGCGCTGGTCGAGCGGGCTGCGCCCGGCACCACTTTCCTGGTGATGACACACAGTCATGCACTTGACCTGCGCCTGTCAAACGCGATACTGTCCCGTCCCGGCCAGGACTGGTTCGGCCTGATCGGATCAAGCACCAAGCGCCGCCAGTTCGAACACCGCCTGCGCGAACGCGGCGTCGACCATGCGCGGATCGACGCCATGGTCTGCCCGATCGGCCTGCCCGGCATCGCCGGCAAGGCGCCGGCCGTGATTGCCGCGTCCTGCGCAGCGCAACTGCTCACCGTCTGGGAGGCGCAAGCAGCGAGCGCCGCCAGCCACCCTGAAGTTTCTCCGGAATCCAACTGATGTCCACCGCACCACACCCCGTGCAAGCCTACCGTGCCAGCTTGCTGCATTTTCACGCCGACCCGGCCTTTGCCGAGAACGCGTATTCCTGGCATGAGGACGGCCTGCTCATCGTCGAAGACGGCCGCGTCAAGGCGGCCGGCGACTACGCGGCGCTTGCCGCGACGCTGCCGGCCGGCCTGGTCGCGCACGACTACCGCGGCCAGATCATCACGCCCGGTTTCATCGACACCCACCTGCATTACCCGCAGACGGACATGATCGCCTCACCCGCGCCGGGCCTCTTGCCATGGCTCGACACCTACACCTTCCCGACCGAGCGCCAGTTCGCCGACCCGGTCCACGCGCGCGCGACCGCCGAATTCTTCCTCGACGAGCTGGCCCGCTGCGGCACCACCACCGCCGTGGTCTACTGCACCGTGCACCGCGCATCGGTCGACGCTTTTTTCGAGGCGAGCGAAGCGCGCAACCTGCGCATGGTGGCCGGCAAGGTGCTGATGGACCGCAACTGCCCGGACTTCCTGCGCGACCTTGAGGGCTGCATCGGCGAAAGCGAAGCGCTGATCAACAAGTGGCACAAGCACGCGCGCTCGCTGTACGCGATCACGCCGCGCTTCGCGCCCACCTCCAGCCCGGGGCAGCTGGACGCGATCGCCGAACTGGCCAAGGCCTATCCGGACACCTTCATCCAGACCCACGTCTCGGAAAACCAGGACGAGGTGAAATGGGTGCGCGAGCTGTATCCGGACGCGCGCAGTTATCTGGACGTGTACGACGGCTACGGCCTGATGCGCCCGCGCGCGCTGTTCGGCCACTGCATCTGGCTCGACGACGAGGACTTCGCGCGCATGGCGGCGACCGGGGCCGCGGCCTCGGTCTGCCCGACCTCGAACCTGTTCCTGGGCAGCGGCCTGTTCGACTTCGAAAAGGCCGACGGCGCCGGTGCGCAAGTCACGCTCGGCACGGACGTGGGCGCCGGTACCTCGTTCTCGATGCTGCAGACGATGAACGAAGCCTACAAGGTCGCGCGCCTGAAAGGCAGCTATTTGCCGGCGCTGCGCATGTTCTATCTGGCGACCCTGGGTGCGGCGCGGGCGATGGACCTGGAAGGCACGATCGGCAGCTTCGCGCCGGGCGCGGAAGCGGACTTCATCGTGCTCGATCCGAAGTGCACGCCGCTGCTGGCGCGCAGGAGCAGCCATTGCAATTCGCTCGAAGAGCAGCTGTTCGCGCTGGCCTTGCTGGGCGACGATCGGGCGGTGCGGGCGACCTATGCGGCGGGCGTGAAGGTGCACGAGCGGGGTGGGGCGCTGGCCTAGCGCTGCCGTTGATCCAAGTCCCCGCATTGCCAATCTTGAACGAAGCAGTTAGAGTTGCGCGGCACCAGTCAACCCAACACGAAAGCTCCGTCATGCAGAACATCTTCAGCCGCAGCCTGCTGATCGCCCTGGCCGTCGCCGCCCCTGGCGCCGCCCTGGCCAAGGCGCCGGCCGCCGCCACGCGCCAGGCCAACGAGGCGGCCACCGGCCGCCATTACGCCGCCCTCGTCGCGGGCGAACCGAAGCTGGCCGAGCTGACCATGTTCTTCACGCAGATGCCCAAGGGCGGCGACCTGCACCACCATTATTCGGGCGCGATCTATGTCGAGCAATACCTCGACTTCCTCGACCGCCAGGGCCTGTGCGTGAACAAGCAGAGCTATCGCATCGAGACCGACAAGGCCGTCATCGCCGCCGAGCGTGCGAAGCCGGCCAAGGAACGCAACTGCCTGTCCAGCGCCGAAGTGTATGCCGACGATTTCACCTGGCGCGAACTGGTGCAGCGCTGGTCGAACAAGGATTTCGATAACCACGGCGCGCTGCAGCCGGCGCCGGACCGCCTGTTCTTCCAGACCTTCGGCTACTTCGGCCCGGTCTCGAATGCGAATTTCAAGGAAGGCCTGCAGGAGCTGAAAAAGCGCGCGATCGCGGAGAACGTCAGCTATATCGAGACCATGTTCAAGATGTCGCCCTTCGTGGCCAACGCCGAATTCGACGCGCGCGCCTGGCAGCTGGCGAACGACGACGCGGCGCTCGACATCGAGCTGCGCCGTGCGATGGACGGGCTCGAGCGCGACGCGGCGTTCGCCAGGTCGATCCAGGAGTTCACGGCGAAAATCGACGAAGCCGCCGCCGGCATCGACGACGAACGCTTCACGATGCGTTACCAGACCTATGTGCTGCGCCTGCTGAATCCGTCGCAGGTGTTTTCCTCGATGGTCGGCGCCTTCAAGTCGGCGTCCGCCGGCGGCAAGGTGGTGGGCGTGAACATCGTCGGCCAGGAGAGCAGCATGGTGTCGATGCGCGACTACGCGCTGCACATGAAGATGTTCCGCTTCCTGAAAAAAGCCTATCCGAACGTCAAGGTTGCCTTGCATGCGGGTGAGCTGGCGCTGGGTGACGTGCCGCCGGAAGGCTTGAAATTCCATATCGGCCAGGCCTTGACGGTGGCCGGGGCCGACCGCATCGGCCATGGCATCGACCTGGCGCATGAAGCCGATGCGCCGGCCATCCTGCGCAAGATGCGTGCCGACGATATCCCGGTCGAGATCAACCTGACCTCGAACGGTTTTATCAACGGCATCAAGGGCGACAACCATCCGCTGACCCTGTACCGCAAGTATGGCGTGCCCTTCGTGATCTCGACCGACGACGCCGGCGTCACGCGCCACACGCTGTCGCAGGAATACGTGCTGTTCGCCAGCCGCTACAAGCCCGACTACGCGGAACTCAAGAAAACCTCGTACAACGCCATCCGCTACGCCTTCTTGCCGGCGGCGGAAAAGACGCGCCTGACGCGCCAGCTCGACGCCCGGTTTGCCGCCTTCGAAACCGGGATGGCCCGGCTTGCCAAAAGCGCTGTCGCGCCAAAAACGACGAAGTAGTGAGGCAAATCAGCAACGGTGGCGCAGGCCGCCTTGCTTGCCTTCTCCAGACCGGTGCACCGTGCGCTGCACCATTCTGGACCCGACAAAAGTTAGTGAAAAGCTAACATTTGTGGTCAAGTCGCCACAAATTCTTGCTGCCTCCGCAGCGAATGTCGAATTTATTTACCAAAATATTTCAGCTAAGAATGCCTTCCGTATAATCGCGCCTTGAGATTTGCTCAGGGAAACCCTGCCGCAGCGCACACAAAGCACGGTTTTGGGGCGATTCAGAGCGTGCGGCTATAAATGCCGAAGCAAAAACGTATTTGTCGTGGCACTAGCACTCATGCATATTCGGTAAGTTGCTCAATATGCTAGTTGTTTTTTCAAGCGCGGCGGTAACGGAGGTGACATATTTCCTGTCTACAATCCGCCGGTCGGAAGTCAGGCCAGTTGTGCCGCTGCGGTTCGCAGCCGGCGAACCGGTACCAGGTTTGCAGTACTTGTAAAGCGGGATGTCCCACAGGACATCCTTATAACTATTAAGTCTATTTTGGGGTTTTAATAATGATCACTCAACAACAGATCCGGCTGACCAAGCTGGCGCTGGCTTTGTCGATTGCGTTGTCGGCAATGCCGACCTTCGCACAGAACACCACCTCGGCCATCGGCGGCCAGGTTTCGGGTGCGGATGGCGCGCCGGCGGCTGGTGCGACGGTGCAGATCGTCCACACGGAGTCGGGCTCTGTCAGCAACGTCACCACCGACGCACAAGGCCGTTATGTCGCACGCGGTCTGCGCGTGGGCGGTCCGTACACGATCATTATCACCAAGAACGGCGTCTCCGAAAAACGCGAAAACGTCTTCGTCCAGCTGGCTGAAACCGCATCGATCGACGCCACCCTGGGCGCCGCCGCCATGCAGACCGTGACCGTCACCGGTAGCGCCAACCGTTCGGAGCGTTTCAACCGCACCACGATGGGCGCCGTTACCAGCATCGGCGCGACCGAACTGGCAACCCAGGCCTCGATCCAGCGTAACCTGCAGGACTACGCCCGTGCCGACCCACGCGTGGCGCAGACCGACAAGGAACGCGGCGAAATGTCCGTCGCCGGCCAGAACTCGCGCTACAACTCGATCACCGTCGACGGCGTCGCCATCAACGACACCTTCGGCCTCGAGTCGAACGGCAGCCCGACCGCGCGCCAGCCACTGTCGATCGAAGCGATCCAGTCGGTGCAGGTCAACGTCGCCAACTACGACGTCACCCAGAAGGGCTACACCGGCGCGAACGTGAACGCCGTGACCAAGTCCGGCACCAACACCTGGAAAGGCGGCGCCTACTATGTCTACCGCGATGACCGCACCGCCGGCCAGCGCTACAACAACATCGCCGACACCTATAGCGATGTCCCGAAATTCAAGGAAGATACCAAGGGTATCTGGGCCAGCGGTGCCCTGATCGAAGACAAGCTCTTCATCTACGCCCTGACCGAAAAATCGAAGAGCACCCGCGCAATCCCCGACTTCGGCATCGTCGGCTCGACCGCCGGCACCATCGTCCCGATCACCGCGTCGGCCGTCGCCGGTGCGCAGCAGATCGCGAAGGAAGTTTACGGCCTGGACATCGGCGGCATTCCGACCAACGGCTCGTCGCTGACGTCGGAAGAGAAGCTGCTGAAAGTCGACTGGAATATCAGCGACGACCACCGCGCTAACTTCCGCTATGGCAAGACCAACCAGGTCGAACCGATCTATCCATCGTTCTCGGCCACGGGCGTGTCGCTCGAGTCCTACTACTACCGCAACATCAAGTCGATCGAAACGGCGGTTGCCCAGGTCTTCTCGGACTGGACGCCGACCTTCTCGACCGAAGCGCGTATCTCGATGCGCGACTACGATGCGGTTCCTGAGAATAACGCGCGCCTGCCGTCGATCGGCCTGAGCTTCAGCGGTCCGCTGCCAGCCGGTACCCCGGCCGGTACCCAGATCACCTCGCGCTTCATCAACTTCGGCACCGAGAACTCGCGCCAGCGTAACGTCCTCGGCACCAAGACGATGGATTACTTCGGTGGCGCCAACTGGACGCTGGGCGCGCATGAAGTCAAGTTCGGCCTGGATTACAGCAAGAACGAGGTGTACAACGCCTTCCTGCAGAACATCTACGGCAACTACACCTTCGCTTGCGACAACACGATCAACGCCGGCATCTGCAGCAAGAGCGGCGTGACGACCGCGGAAATCGAAGCAGCCGTGCTGAGCAACTTCCGCAATGGCCGTCCGACGTCGTACACCCTGCAAACCGCCGCGCCTGGCGGCTCGCTGGACAACGCCGTTGCCAACTTCACGATGAACAACCTCGGTCTGTTCCTCCAGGATAACTGGACCGTGAACAAGCAGCTGAGCGTCAGCTACGGCGTGCGTGTCGACCGTACCGGCGTCGACGGTACCCCGCTGCGCAACAGCGCGGCAGCCGCACCGGTCATCGCCGGCACCGGTCCGTTCGGTCGCCAGACCGGCGGCTTCGGCTACGACAACACCGTCACCGTCGACGGCCAGAAACTGTGGCAGCCACGTGTCGGTTTCAACTATAAGTTCGATACCGCTCGCCAGACCCAGGTCCGCGGTGGTGCCGGCCTGTTCCAGGGCGCCGCTGCAACCGTCTGGATGTCGAATCCGTTCTCGAACCCAGGCGTCGCGACCCGCGTGATCACCTGCTCCGGCAGTGGCGCAACCCGTTGCCCAGCCACCGGCGCCGGCATCTTCAGCCCGAATCCGGATGCCCAGCCGAGCGTCGCCGGTGCAATTCCAGCGGCCAACGTCGACATCCTGGATCCAAGCCTGGCCCAGCCGTCGATCTGGAAAGCCAACCTGGCCTTCGATACCGAACTGCCTTGGTACGGCATCGTCTTCGGTGCGGAATACCTGCACACGAAGAACAAGTCGTCGATCTTCTACGAGCACCTGAACCTGGGCGCACCAACGGCAGCCGGCAAGGATGGCCGCCAGCTGTTCTGGAACGCGGCCGGTCTGTCGGACGCCAGCTTTACCGTCAACAACGGCACGGTGAGCACGAAGTCGGGCATCACCACGACCGCCCGTGCACGCAACAACACGGCATACGCCGACGTGCTGCTGGCCAAGAACTCGAGCAAGGGCGAGGGCAACCTGCTGACCCTGTCGCTGTCGCGTCCGCTGACCAAGGGCTACGGCTGGTCGCTGGCCTACACCCGCACGGATGCCACCGAAGTCTCGCCACTGACCTCGTCGGTGTCGAACTCGAACTTCCGCGCCCGTTCGGTGTTCAACCCGAACGAAGAAGTGGCCGCCAACTCGGCTTACCTGGTCAAGGACCGCGTCAACGCGCTGTTCAATTTCCAGCAAAAGTTCATCGGTGCCTATAACACCCGTATCGGCGTGTTCTACGAAGGCCGTTCGGGCAAGCCTTACAGCTGGACCTTCAAAAACGACTTGAACGGCGACAACGTTGCTGGCAACGACTTGATGTACATCCCGTCGGCCTTCGGTTCGGGTGAAGTCGTGTTCTACGGCGACACCGCGACCAGCAAGGTCAACGAGCAGCGCTTCTGGGACATCGTCAACAGCGAGAAGGACCTGAAAGACGCCGCTGGCGGCGTGGTTGGCCGCAACAAGAGCTTCTCGAAGTGGACCAACACCGTCGACTTGCGCCTGAGCCAGGAAATTCCAGGCATCTTCAAGCGTAACAAGGCAACGTTCACGCTCGACTTCCTGAACTTCGGCAACCTGCTGAACAAGAAGTGGGGTCATATCGAAGAAGTGCCATTCTCGTCGACTGGCGGCAATCAGCGCGGTTTCGTCGACTACGCCGGCCTGGATGCACAGGGCCGCTACGTCTACGCAGTGCGCAACAAGGCCGATGACTACAAAGTCAAGCAGGAAAAGAACGAATCGCAGTGGGCAATCCAGGCGACCCTGAAGTACGAATTCTAAGTAGCTGAATTCGTCGGGATGACAAGAACGGCCGGTGGCGACACCGGCCGTTTTTTCATCTGCAGGTGTAAAGATGGCCATGCGCTGGCCTACGTGCAATAATTTCGTTTGCCCACGCGGGTCTCGTTCCCGTCTCCATCAGTAAAGGTAAGTCATGACCGTTTTCCCGCGCGCGTGCGCCCGTTTGTCCGTCCTTGCGCTGGCCCTGTTGGCTGCCGGCTGCACCACCGCCCCGCGCGGCCCGGTCACATTGAACCTGGTTGCGATCAACGATTTCCACGGCAACCTGGAGCCAAGCAAGTACACGTATACCAGCGCCGCGACCGGCAAGACCGAGACCCTGCGCGCCGGCGGCATCGAAGCCCTGAGCGGTGCGCTGGCCCAGTGGCGCCGCGAAGACAAGGACCTGCTCTTCATCGGCGCGGGCGACCTGATCGGCGCCAGCCCGGCACTGTCCTCGATGTGGGCCGACGAGCCGAGCATCGAGGCGATGAACCTGCTCGGCCTGCGCCTGTCGTCGGTCGGCAATCACGAATTCGACCAGGGCCGCAAGGAGTTGCTGCGCCAGCAGGCCGGCGGCTGCGATTCGCCGCGTCCGGGCAAGGCGTGCCGCCTGAACCCGAACTATGGCGGCGCGCGCTTCACCTATCTCGCCGCGAACGTCCTCGACAGCGCCACCGGCAAGCCCTTCATGCCGGCCTACCGGGTCGAAGACGTGAAGGGCGTCAAGGTCGGCGTGGTCGGCGCGGTGCTGCAAGGCACGGCCTCGGTCGCGGTGGCCTCCGCCATTGCCGGGCTCGACTTCATCGACGAAGCCGAGGCCATCAACAAGGCCTTGCCGGCCATGCGCGCCGATGGCGCCAAGGTCTTCGTCGCGCTGATCCACGAAGGCGGCAAGACCGACGAGTCGCCGGACCAGCCGGGCTGCAAGGGGCTGACCGGCGGCGTCGTCGACATCGTCAAGAAACTCGACCCGGCGATTCGCCTGGTCATCACCGGCCACTCGCACCAGGGCTATCTGTGCAAGGTCGACGGCCGCGTCGTGACCCAGGCCGATGCGGCGGGGCACCTGCTGTCGCGCATCGCCTTGCGTGTCGATCCGGTCAGCGGCGCGGTGGCCGATATCGACGTGCGCAATATCGTCATGAACCCGGAACAGTTCCCGGCCGACCCGAAGATGGCGGCCTACCTGGCCACCGTCAAGGAGCGCAGCCGCGCCGCGCTGGCCAAGCCGCTCGGCAAGCTCGGCACTGCCAGCGTCGCGCGCAGGGCGAACGATGCCGGCGAGTCGCCACTTGGCAACCTGATCGCCGATGCCGTGCTGGCCGCGACCCGTGCCCAGGGCGCGCAGATCGGCTTCATGAACAATGGCGGCATCCGCAAGGACCTGGAAACGGCGGACGCCGCGCTGACCACCCATTTCGGCCACGCCCAGGCGGTGCTGCCGTTCGGCAATACCCTGGTCGTGATGGACCTGAGCGGTGCCCAGTTGCGCCGCCTGTTCGAGCAGCAATGGCAGCGTCCGAGCGCCTCCGGCGCCACCATCCTGCAAGTGTCGCAAGGCCTGACCTACGCCTGGGACGAGCAGCGCCCGGTCGGACAGCGCCTGGTGCCGGGCAGCCTGAAGTTCAATGGCGCAGCGGTCGAGGACAACAAGACCTACCGCGTCGTGGCAAATAACTTCCTGGCCGAAGGGGGCGACAATTTCCCTGAATTTGCCAAGGGCGCCAATCGGGTCGATACCCAGATCGTCGACCTTGACGCGCTGAGCGACTACATCGCCAAGAACCCGGGGGCGGGCAGCGCGGCTGCCGGCCTGGCCCCATCGAAGCGCATCGACAAAGTGCGCGCGCAACCATAACGCAGTACCGCTTCCGGAGAAACCATGAAAAAACTAGCCTGTGTCCTCGCGCTTGCCGGCGCCTTCAGCTCGAACGCCGCTTTTGCCTGGGGTGGTGACGGCCACCGCGCGGTCGGCGCCATCGCCGATAAACTGCTCAAGGGTACGAATGCCGAAAAGCAGATCGCCGCCTTGCTGCTGCCGGGCGAGTCGCTGGAAGCCATCGCCAACTGGCCGGACTGCGTGAAGGGCACGTATTGCGGCCCGCAGTCGCCGGAAATGGTGGCCTACACGGACGCCAATCCGAAGCACAGCGAATACCACTACACCGACGTGCCGTTTCAGCTGGCGCACTACCACGACGGCGCGGTCGGCACGACCGAAGTCGATATCGTCCAGACCCTGAAGCAATGCATCGCGGTGTTGCAGGGGAAGACCGACCCGGCCCTGAATCCGCACAAGTTCACCAAGCGCCAGGCGCTGATCTTGCTCACCCACATGACGGGCGACATCCACCAGCCGCTGCACGTGGGCGCGGCGTTCGTTTCCAAGGACGGCAAGTTCGTGGTGCCGAAGACCCATGCGCAAGTCGACGAGACGGCGATTTTCGATTCGCGCGGCGGCAACAACCTGTTGCTGGACGACGAAAAACTGACGCAACTCTCGGCCAACCTGATTCCGCCGGGCGAGCCGAAGCCGATCAAGGAAGGCGTGCCGAAGGCGCTGACGAAACCGTTCCACTCCTACTGGGACAGCACGACGGTGGACTACGCTTTCCGCCGCATCCGCACCAGGACGCCGGACCAGTTCGCCCAGGCGGCGATCGACAGCAAGCCGGCCATCACGGCCAATAGCGGCGACCCGGCCACCTGGCCTTACCAGTGGGCCGACGATGCGCTGGTCGTGTCGAAGTTCGCGTATGCCGATGTGGTGCCGGGCAAGATCACGCCGCAGACCAGCAAGAAGGGCGAGACCTATTACACCTTCGCGCTGGAAGTGCCGGCGAATTATCCGGTGCCGAGCTCGCAGATCGCGAAGGAACAGTTGATCAAGGGTGGTTACAAGCTGGCCGAAGTGCTGAAGGCGATTTACGGCTGACCCATCCCCAGTGCGATAGGTTCTTAACCAAGGTAGAAAAAAGTGACACGAATGCAGAATGGCGCATCTCTTCAAAAGCACGAAGCCGTATTTCGTCAAAGCATCGGCGAAGTCCCGTTCCAGGAAAAAGAATCCGCCGCCATATCCTGCTTACTGGCATTCCTGAGGTTAAACAAGCAGCCGGTGAATCTCGACACGATTATCGATATCGCACCGGTGGCGCTTGGAGGCCCGACAGAACCACTGCTGCGCTTCATGGGGCGGCGCCTGGGCATTCAAATGGAAGAGGTGTCCCGGGCACAGGTACCGGCGCTTCTTCGGAAAAATGCCGTGCTGGTACGGCGCCAGTCGGGGTATGCGCTGCTGTTGCTGGCAGCGACCGGAGGAAAGATCATCGCTGCCCTGCCGGGCGGCGGCAACCGGTCGATTTCGTCGTTTTCTCCGGAATCGGATATTCTGGAGGGCGCGGCATCGTTCCACCGCCTTCAGTTTCGGGGCAGGGGGCCGGGCTTGAATCGGCGCTACGTACGGGCAAGAACCTACCTCATTCCCTGGTGCCCGGCTTATCAAGCCGACTATTGTGCAAAAACGGTCGTCGAATTTACCCGTGTATTTTCCCGCAGCGAACGGCCGGTGGGCGATCCGGGACCGCTTGCAACGCTGTCCTGCGCGGCTGTCCTGGAATCTCACCGGGCGATGTGCCCCTCGTTGCCGCAATATTTCGGTGTGTACCGTTGCATCAACTTGAGACGGGCGACCGTCTTCGTGGCAGCGCACGCGATCGAAGCGGCATTGAGCGCACTGTTTGAAAGCGTGTCGCGCAGCGTGGCCAATTCCATCGAAGAGTGTGTGCGCATTACCGCATTACTGATTGTCGATTTTCTGACAATTCACCCCTTTATCAATGGCAACAGGCGCATGGCCTTGGCGATCGCCACCCGCTATCTCGCATTGCACGGCGTCGAGATCGATTGGTCAGGTATCAGCAGGGTTGAACTGTATTACCGGATTCGTTGCGCAAGCAAAGGGCATGTCCAAGGTCTGGTCAAGCTGATCTCGACCCATAGCAGCGTTCTTCGCAGCAGCCTCCCACAAGCGCTCGCCGAGGATGCGCCTTGCCCGACTTAACAGGCGGCCATTTTCTCCCATTGTTCGCCGCTTTCTTTCGGTAAGTCTCCTGCAAAACACCGAATAAACAGGAAATTCAAGCCGGCGCGGAACTGGGGTTGTTGCATAAACGACACGCTTGCCGCGGAAGGTGTTTTTTCGAACACGGGCTGCGTCGACCAGATCGCCAGAATCTGGCTTCCCAGCCGCTCGTGAAGCTCGAGCCGCCGCCCGTGTTGCTGCAGCACGGCCTGTGCCGACTTCGCCAGCTCGCCCTGCAATGCCGACTTCTTTGTAATGGGAACAGTCCGCTTTGCCTGGAGGGCAGGCCATAGCAGGACAGCGAAAAGAAAAGCATGGGAAAAAACAGCGCCGGCTGACGAGGCTTCATCGATGCTTGTCAACGCAATATCGAGAAATCCAGGACTTCGACCCGCATCCTCAACTGACCCGATGGTGCCGAAGATTTGCTCGAACAAGCCATATTCCTTCATGCTGCCGATCGACGCCCTGGCGTGGCCAGCGCCCAGATGCTTGCCAAGTTCGATCAGTATCCGCTCGGCGGAGATTGCGTGCAGCGCCGCTCCATGCTGCCGTATCACTGACCTTGTTTCGGAATCGATCTCGAAATCGAGCGCATGGGCGAATCGAATCGCCCTGAGCATTGTCAGCGGGTTTCTCTGGATACCGACCGCGGGATGTTCAAGAAAGCGGACGGTTTTTTCCTGAATGTCCGCAAGGCCGCCATGCTGGTCATAGACGACCTGCGCCAGTGGGTCGTAATACAAGGCATTCATTGTGAAGTCACGGCTTGCCGAATCCTCCGACAACAACTGCTCGAGCGTTGGTGACCCATCCACACGTTCATCGTCGCGCGTATACAAGCTGCCGTCGCTTCGCCTGAAACAGGCAACCTCGACATGCTCGCGATCGATTGTTATCACGGCAATCTGGAAGCGGGTGCCACTCGTTCGTACCTCGCTGAACAGCGCTTGCAAGTCGGAAAGCGACGCGTCGGTGACCAGGTCGTAGTCCTTGGGCCGACGTCCAATGAGCAGATCCCGTATCGCGCCCCCAGCCAGCAGGGCTTTAAAGCCGTGCGCCTGAAGCAGACGAATAATGCCGAGGGCGCCGGATTGAATCTCCGGTAGCGCTACTCCAAGACGTTGAACCTGTTGACTAAGCTGTGCGGGCATTTCGGCTTTCTAAGTACTCACCCGTAAATAAATGTGTTTTTGGCTGCCAGAGCCGGCGCGTTGCTGCGTCGGCTCGTGCTTGCAGTGCTCGCACTGCGGCGCGCTCGCCTCCTTGCACCGCATCCGGCTCTGTTTGCCAAAATTCACATTTATTTCCGGTCGAGTACTTAGAATGCAGCTTGTTGCTACGCCCATTTTGCCACTAATTTTGCGCTAAAGGAATGTTGTCAATAAAAAATTTATATTTGCCAATATTTTTTCCCTGACCTACAATTCTCTGCAGGAAACGTAAATACGTGGATTTCGTAAGGGCATACCGTGTTACTAAAGAAATTTAAGTTAATGAAGGCCGGGCCTTCCACGCCTGTACCCAGCGGCGATGGAAAACAAGAACTGCTATTCCGAACGCAAGTTCTCGAGGCTCAAGGCGCGGAATGGCTTGGTGCGCTTCGCGTCAGTCAACCCTTGTCGGCGAGTGTCATTGCCCTGTGTTCCGCGCTCCTCGCTTGTGCGCTCATCGCATTTGTCCTTTATGGCAGTTATGTAAAACGTGCGCGGGTCGCCGGTATTACGGTTCCGGAAGGCGGCAGTCTCAGCGTCGTTTCACCTGGTCCCGGTACGTTAATCAGGGCGATGGTCGAGGAAGGGCAATCGGTCAAGGCAGGCCAGCCTTTATTCGAGCTCTCCACCGAGCGGCGCGGAACCACAGGCGACATTACCGCGCTTGTTGCGCACCAGATCGCTTCACGCAAAGAGAGCTTGAATACGGAAACGCGCACCCGGTCGTCTCAATATCTCGAGAAAAAGCGCACGCTCGCCGCTCGGGTAAAGAACCTGGAAGCCGAACTTGCCCAACTACAACAAGAATGGCAGCTTGCGAAACGTCGGCAGTCATTGGGAGAGGTGACTTTAAAAAAATTCGAAACGCTGGAAAAGGACGGATTCGTATCGGCCGTCCAAACGCAGCAGAAGCAGGAAGAGGTCTTGGATATGGCGGCCCCCCTGTGCCAATATAACTTGAGACACCTACCCGATTAATTTAGAGTACAACGGTAGGTCCCAAACATGCACAGCCGAAAGCATCAAATTAGCACATCAGCAGCCCCAGAAAAAGCAGTCGATCC
>Ga0213835_100566_pt1 | contig 32410 bp, 28 predicted proteins | sample SWPATP01_FD_160576 | JGI IMG/M metagenome (GOLD analysis project Ga0213835, IMG submission 160576) | Coastal seawater microbial communities from Marineland, Florida, United States - SWPA TP0 #1 | ecosystem: Environmental > Aquatic > Marine > Coastal | place: USA: Florida | collected 2016-08-05
TTTTCCTGTGCTAGGACTAGATTGTGAGTAATATCTGAGTAACTCGATAGGATATAGGGGTTGAGCAATAACCCGCTATCGCTGTCAGGATAAGGGTTTAAGTTAAATGGTTCTGGATGGTAGTCAACCCGCCAATTATGTCGGTTGGATGAATAACCGGGCTTTACCAGAATTTAATCATGAGCACCCAGATGTGCGCGAATATATTATGGCGATCGCCGAATATTGGATTAACTTTGGTATAGACGGCTGGCGTTTAGACGTTCCTTTTGAAATAGAAACCCCCGGATTTTGGCAAGAATTTCGCAGTCGCGTCAAAGCCTGTAACCCAGAAGCCTATATCGTCGGAGAAGTGTGGACAGATGCCCGTCAGTGGCTCGATGGCAGCCAATTTGATGGAGTTATGAACTATCTATTTACCGGACCTACCATCGCCTTTACAGCCCAATCCAGAGTCCGTAGAGAATTAGTAGAAGCCCCTTCTTATTATCCCTATCCCCCCCTTTCCGCTGCCGAATATAGCCAGAAAATTCAGGAACTTCTCGCCCTCTATCCTTGGGAAATTCAACTCACCCAACTTAACCTACTTAATAGCCACGATGTCGCCCGTTTAATCACCATAGTTCAAGAAGATCAAGCCAGCGTTAAACTCGCCACCCTACTATTATTAACCTTCCCGGGCGCTCCCAGTATATATTATGGCGATGAAGTCGGTTTACCCGGAGAATTTGACCCCAATTGTCGTCGTGGTTTCCCACCTCAAGAACAATTGGATTTAGATATCCTAGAATATCATAAACATCTCATCACCCTGCGCCATAAATATCCCGCCCTGAGAATTGGCACTTATCAAGTTCTCCTCGCCCAAGATCTCCTTTATAGTTTTGCCAGAATTTTAACCACCAATTCCCCCGACAATCAGGAAGAATTAATCATCACAGTTAATAGTAGTCTAGAATCTGCTACAATTAATATACCAGTTCCTCAACTCACCACTAAACCTCAAAGAGTTGTCTATGGAAATTGTACCGCTCGCTGGCTTAATTTAGAGGGAGAGAATCATCTGGAACTCATATTACCCCCTCGCAGTGGTTGTATCCTAGCCAACCATTAAAACTCTGCCTGATCAGCCTATTATTACCATGAGTAAACATCAAAACTCCATCCTCAGCGAAATTAAAGACCTCACCAATTCCCTGTATCCCCGTTTAGTAGAAATTCGTCGTCACCTTCATGCACACCCAGAACTTAGCGGTCAAGAATATCAAACCTCTGCATATATAGCGGGGGTATTATCTTCCTGTGGTTTGCACGTTCAAGAAGCCGTAGGAAAAACCGGAGTAGTAGGGGAATTAAAAGGAACTGGTAACAATTATCAATGGTTAGCAATTCGTACTGATATGGATGCCCTCCCTATTCAGGAATTAACTAACCTAGAATATGCCTCTCGTCATCCCGGCGTAATGCACGCTTGTGGGCATGATGTACATACTACCGTAGGGTTAGGTACAGCTATGGTTTTATCACGCCTACAGGACTCGCTACCGGGCGCTGTGCGCTTCTTATTTCAACCGGCTGAGGAAATCGCTAGGGGTTCAACTTGGATGGTAGAAGATGGGGTAATGAATGACGTTATATCTATCTTGGGATTGCACGTTTTTCCGACTATCCCCGCTGGGTGTATTGGTATGAGAGTCGGGGCATTAACAGCGGCGGCGGATGATTTAGAATTGACAATTTTGGGAGAGTCTGGACATGGTGCGCGTCCCCATGAAGCCATTGATGCAATTTGGATTGCCGCCCAAGTAATTACAACTCTACAACAGGCAATTAGTCGCACTCATAACCCCCTGAGACCAGTGGTATTAACTATTGGGCAAATTACTGGCGGACGTGCTTCTAATGTGATTGCGGATCAGGTAAAATTATTGGGAACAGTGCGATCGCTTCATCAATCAACCTATGAAACTTTACCCGCATGGATTGAGAACATAGTAGCTAATGTTTGCCAAACCTATGGCGCTAAGTATCAAATGAACTATCGCCGAGGTGTTCCCAGTGTCCAGAATGATCCAGCCTTAACTCAATTAATCGAAGCCTCCGTTAGGGAAGCCTGGGGAAATGAAAGTTTAGAAATTCTCCCAGAGCCTTCTCTTGGTGCCGAAGATTTTTCGGTGTATTTAAATCATGCACCCGGCGCAATGTTTCGCCTAGGAATCGGACACCGAGACCAGCCCAATTATCCCCTACATCACCCTAAGTTTCAGGTAGATGAATCAGCAATTAAGACCGGAGTAGTTAGCCTAGCTTATTCAGCTTATCAGTTTTGGCAAAAGCGTTGTCAATAACACCATTGCCACCAATTTACCTATGGTCTGTTTTGATTATTCATCCTGGGGTGATGGATGTTCTAGAGCCTGTTTCGCCTGTTTGATTTTCTCAAATAAGGTAGCACGCGATCGCACAGATTTCTCCATAATTAAGCGATCGATGCCATACTTAGCCTTGAGTTGATCTCGAACCTCCTTAGATACAGGTTCAGGCGACCCCTTAAAGTCCTCCGCCGTATATACTGGAAGCCGCGACCCCAAAACTTCAATAGGCATATCAGGAAGTCTAACCAAAAAATAATCCCGTCGCCTGCGAATAGTTTGGGCGCGGTTTTCCATTTCCGTCAGAATTGCCATCACCTGAGACAAATCATGAGATACCATCGCCATTTGTACCTCAACATCTCCCAGGGGAATCTTTAAAGCCTGTGCCCTTTCTAACACATCTGGCGGTAAATGTTCCAAGCTAGGGGGGTTAATCGCCGCCTCCAGATAGGCGAGAGTATTTCTGATACTCTCCTCAACTTCCCTAACCCGTAGAATTTTAGCCTGTTCGGGAGGAACATGATCAACCATATTCTGTAGTTCACTGGTGGCAGTTTCTAATTGAGCGATCGCCTGTTGAATATAGCTATAATCCATATATCAATCTCCATCATCAAGTTCTTGGGTAGACTGCCACCCAGGTTCCCACAGATTACGATCTTTAAGCTGTTTAGCATTCAACCAAAATCTAACTGTCGGGTCACAGGAAGCCACCAACTCCGCAAAAACCAACTGACCCTGATTTTTACGGTTAACCACCTGAAAATGTCGCCATCCCCAAGTTTTTTGGGTAGCCGTCCATTTAGAACCCACCAGATAGGGAAATTTTGTCTTTTTCGGCATTACCAGTCAATATTCTTAATTCCTGATTGTGCCATAAATTTTCACCAGACAACAGCCCACCCACACAGAATATAATTCAACCGTGACCTATCATCCAAGGGCGATCGCACCTACTTTGTTTATATCGGGGAGATGATGGTTGGCGATCGCTTTTCACCAATTTGGGTTCTTTACTTTCTCCCCGTCGCCAACTTAACCCCCTCGAATTCAAATTAATATTGGGCGGCGAAAATATTTTTTCACTTTTATGTTGACATTGAGGACAGGAAACCGGAGTTCCCACCTCCGCCAGAGTCTGCCATTTTTCAAACTCTCCGCAATTAGCACAACGAAATTCATACAGTGGCATTTTCCTCATTCTCCCTATCCTATCTAACTCCCCCCAGTTCCTACTGACTAGGGGTGATAATTACACTACTAAGTTGGCAAAATATTGCGATCAAAAATCTCCGTTGGTATCGCCACCGTACAACAAGCATTCGGAATATCCACAATACCACTAATTCGACCTTCTACCGGGGCTGAACTCAATAGCAAATAAGCCTGTTCTCCCGTAAATCCAAACTTTTGTAAATATGCGATCGCATTCAAACAAGCCCGACGATAGGAAACATGAGCATCCAAATAATACTGTTTCCCAGTAAACTCATCCACCGAAATCCCCTCAAATATCAAATACTCCGAATAGCGAGGTTCTACCGGACCAGGTTTAAAAATCGGATTCACCATTGCATACTTTTCCACCCCCCCTTTAATCAGATCAACATGGAGGTCGATATATCCCGACATTTCAATAGCGCCACAAAACGAAATTTCCCCATCTCCCTGGGAAAAATGAATATCTCCCATAGACAATTTCGCCCCCTCTACATACACCGGAAAATAAATCCGCGACCCCCGCGACAAATTCTTAATATCGCAGTTTCCGCCATGTTCCCGAGGTGGAACCGTCCGCGCCGCTTCCGCCGCCACCCGCTCAAATTCCGACCCAGTTAATGTTCCCAAAACCGCATTTTCTGGGTTTGGTAAAGCCGCCAGAGGTGGAATTTCTGGTTTCCAAACCGGACCCCCTGTTTCTACTAATTCCCTTTCCCGTTTATTCCACTGCATCAACAGTTCATAGGAAGGCGCACAGCCAATTAATCCAGGGTGAGTAATACCCGCAAAACGTACTCCCGGAATATGGCGAGAACTCGTATAAATTCCCTGTAAATCCCAAATAGCTTTAGCTGCATTCGGAAAATGATCAGTTAGAAAACCACCCCCATTTTCCCGCGCAAAAATTCCCGTAAAGCCCCATTCATCTCCCTGTAATGCACCAATATCCAGAATATCTACAACTAAAATATCTCCTGGTTGAGCACCGTTTACATAAATCGGCCCACTGAGAACGTGAACCACACTTAGATCTACATCTCGAACGTCGTCGGGACTATCATTATTTTGGATTTGTCCGTCTGTCCAGTCCTTGCATTCAATCCGAAAAATGTCTCCCGGATTAACAGAAACCACCGCAGGAATGTCTGGATGCCAGCGATTATGTCCCGGCATTTCTTGTTCCGACATTGGTTTAGTTAGATCAACTTTAAATAGTGTTTGCGGCATTTTTTTCCTGATTACCCTTCATCATGATGGTTTTTTAATCAACAAAACTTAATGATTCAATTCTTTTTGAATCTTAGTCTCTCGATGTTAAGACATCTTCACCTATTCCCTAGATAACAAAATGTAATTTTAGATACAAAATATCAATTTATCTGGATACTTTTAATAATGATAATCATTCTCTAAAGCCTCAGAGCCAGCTATCTCAAACCTGCCCAAAGTTAGAGTTTCCTAAATCATGACAATATTGGAGTATAAAAAAAACCAAAAATTTACCGATTTTTTATTGACAAATCCCCCAGCTTGACCTATATTTATAGAGTGGGAATATGTGGCGAAATATATATGGCTTTTGGCTGCCTACTGTTTAAGTTCAACCCCGGCGAGTCATTACCCATACAATCGGGAATTGCAGTTAGCGACATTCCCACAACTGTCCTCAGCAAAAAGGGGGGAATTCATCAATTCCCCCCATATATTTATTTTCCAAGTCATCATTCCCATTTAAGATGATTACCGAGCAAAAACCCCCACCCCGTAATAGCAGGTTGAAGCATTACAGTTAGCCATTGTTACCTCAACCTTAAATCGACCATTCCATTTGGGGTCAACTTCTACCATTGGGTAGTCATCAAGCGCGGTATCAGAGTCAATCAGATTGTTATTTTCATCATAAAGTGATAAGTCTATATCTCGACAATCTTCATCACAAACACCGACCAGAACGTAAGATGAACCTGAATTTAAGTTCAGGTAGAGATAATCCTTTTGGTTATGACCGATATCACCTACATAGGGCTCATGACTAAGCTGATAACTCCCCGAAATTCCTAAAGCCACTCCTGCTTGCGTCAATTGTTGACGCACTTGTTGAACGAAGCGTCTATCTGAAGCAGCACCAGGTAGCCCCAGGGTAATCGCCATAGCAATGCTGATGGCTACAGTGCTGTAACTTGCCACATTACGTGATGGTTTGAATCTTAGTTTCATAGGGACTTGATTAAGTGTATAAGGTAGAGTAACTTGATTATATGCTCTCCCTCCAATTGGAAAGTAAAGACGGTGACTTTTTAATGAAAATTTAATCATTTTGGCTATGGTGAAGTAATCGCCAAACCTACACAGCCCCAGGGTCTTGATGCCAATTATTGACACAGTGATAAAATGCGATCGCTTTTCCCGTAGAACCTCCACCAGTACCCCCAGTTAGGGGAACCCCAAAAATCCCCCCATTTTCCCTTGACAAATCTCCGAACTTGACCTATAGTTAAACAATGGGAATCCGTGGCGGCATATATATGGCTTTTTTGGGGGCTATTTAGATGTCAAAGTCGGAGTAGTTCCGAAACCACCCCGACACCATTAATTAATCAACCAGGAAGTCTACTTAATCAGTTCTAGCCACTTCAAGCCAGACTCCCGACCCCCTCCACAAACTGAAAGATACTAGCATCTTCCAAGTTCAAACTCGTCACACCCTCAATAATACCGACGATTTTATCAGTCTCCCCAATTTGGTAAATAGCAGTAGCATTAGTAAATCCCTGGGGTAAATCCCCCATGCGATAGTTAGTAGCATCACCCAACAAAACCATCACATCTTGATTCATCTCCCAATCAGCCACCACAGTATAACCCTCACCGGGAAGCATCACAAAAGTATCATTTCCCTCTCCCCCATTCAACGTATCAATTCCCTCCGAACCCCCATATAATATATCATTCCCCTTATCACCAAACAACAGAGAATTACCCTCACCCGCCACTAGAGTATCATCACCTTGACCGCCATAGAGAGTATCACCAGAGTTACCACCAAACAGGATATCATCATCCTTATTTCCCAACAAAGCATCACGACCGGAACCCCCAACTAAAGTATCATTTCCCTGACCTCCAAATAGGGTATTATTTCCCTGGCGTGCATCCAGAAAATCATTACCTTTAAAACCTAGCAAAGTTTCATCATAATCACTACCCATAATCAAATCATCCCCATCACTACCAAACCACTGATTAGGGAAAGGTTGAGTAATTGAGTTATTAGCAGAAAGTGGCGGCGCTTCCGGTATAGCAGGTATCACCTCACCCACATCAACCAGTAAGTTAATCGGTGTCATCACTGGCGGTTCCGGTTCACTGAAAGTTTCCGTATCCTCAGAAGGCTCAGGAGAACTCACAGAAGCAAAACTCGGAAATTGAATCGGCACAAAAATCGGTTGTTCAAAGACTTCCGGTTCCTCAACAATAGGTTCCGATTCGGTTTCGGGTTCCTCAATAATAGGTTCAGTTTCCGGTTCAGTTTCCGGTTCCTCAACAATAGGTTCCGATTCGTTTTCCGGTTCCTCAACAATAGGTTCGGGTTCGGTTTCTGGTTCCTCAATAATAGGTTCAGTTTCTGGTTCGGTTTCGGGTTCCTCAACAATAGGTTCCGATTCGTTTTCCGGTTCCTCAATAATAGGTTCAGTTTCCGGTTCGTTTTCCGGTTCCTCAATAATAGGTTCCGATTCGTTTTCCGGTTCCTCAACAATAGGTTCAGTTTCCGATTCGTTTTCTGGTTCCTCAACAATAGGTTCTGGTTCTAGTTCGGGTAGCAGTTCAAATGCCCGGATTTCCATAGAATAGTTATAAGCATCAACTTCATCAACACCATATACGTGAACATGATAGGTTCCTGGTTCGAGTTCATTTAGGCTAATCAGATTTTCATTACCAGATTCAATCAGAACCCCTTCGGCATCATACAGGTCTAATTTTCCCCATTCATATATATTAGGATACAAACGCCAAATGTAGATTCTACCACTTAGTACTCCCGGCTGATTTATCTCAAACTTGAACCAGTCAGAATCACCCGAATGAATACTCAGACTAGACAAATCAATACTCGGCTGACCCGGAGAACTCCATTCATTTTCTGATAGGAAACCCAAATCTGTAGCCATTTCAATACTGTCATTGGGTTCAAAATCATCTGGAATCACTGCCATGGGAGGCTCAATGATTAGAGTATAGTCATGATTCGTTACTCCCTCATCTCCATAAACCTGAACATAGTAAGTTCCAGCGTCAAGTTCCTCTAAACTAATCCGTTCCCCATCATCAGTATTGGAAGTGTTAATCAAGACTCCTTCAGCATCATACAGGGCAAAATTCAGATAGTCACTAGAGTAGTAAGAGTGACTAACTGAGACATAATCACCTCTTCGTCCAAACCTATCTATCTCAAACTTAAACCAATCCGAGTCTACAGAGTGAATACTCAAGAGATTCCAGAAATAAGAGGGAGGATCAAATCCATGTGAGAATACAGAAGTCCACCAATCCTTTGACAAAAATCCCAAATCTGTGGCAGTTTCCATACTATCGTTAGGTTCAAACCTGTCTGGGAATGCCTCTAGGGAAGCCCGAATACTGATGCTATATTCAGGGTTAATTGCTCCGTCATTGCCATATACCTGGATATGGTAAGTGCCAGCTTCCAGTCCTTCTAGGCTGATCGAAGTACCACTGGTTGAATCTTCAATCAAGACTCCCTCAGCATCATACAGGGCAAAATCCAGGTTGTAGCCATAGTATGAGGAAGAGATTGAAACATAATCATAGTTTTCTCCAGTCTCAGTCATATTAAATTTCAACCAGTCTGAGTCTCCAGAGTGAATACTCATACCACTCCATGAACTAGGCGGGTATTCCTCCATTCCATACAAGTAATATTCATAAAATAAAAAGTCATTTTTTGGATATAAGCCTAAATCTGTGGCGGTTTCCAGACTATCGTTAGGTTCAAATTCATCTGGTTCATCTTCGGTCATAGTGATATCCCAGGGAACGTTAATAGAGAGACTGTATTCAGGATTAATAACGCCATCATCACCATAGACCTGAACATAGTAAGTTCCAGCTTCTTGTCCATCTAAACTAATTATAGACCCATTATAACCAATGGCAGTTGTTATCAAGACTCCCTCAGCATCATATAGGGACAAATTGATGGGTTCATAAGAGTAGGAGAAACTAATTGATACGGAATTATTCCATCTTCCGGTTTGAGCGATCGCAAACTTAAACCAGTCGGAGTCTTCAGCATGAATACTGAGACCAGACCAGGTATTATCTTCAGATAGCAACCCTAAATCTGTAGCTGTTTCCAGGCTATCATTTTGCTCAAATTCGTCTGGGGTCATCGTGATATCCCAGGGAGCATCGATCTCAAGCATATAGTTAGGGCTAGTGATGCCTTCATCTCCATAAACCTGGACATGGTAAGTGCCGGCTTCTAATCCTTCTAAACTCATCGAACCCTGAGCATCAATACTGTCACTGGAAGTCTCAATCAAGACTCCCTCAGCATCATACAGGGACAAATTTAGGTTTTCATAATCAGACCAAATTGATAAGTAATGATAATCTCTTCCGGTATTGGCGATCGCAAACTTAAACCAATCTAAGTCTCCATCATGAAGACTGAGGTTACCCCAAACATTCAATTCAGATAGCAACCCTAAATCTGTAGCGGTTTCCCGGCTATCATTGGGTTCAAATTCATCTATTAGAATGATATTGTTGACAGTTTCATTAGGCATTTTAATTTCTCCATGAAACGAAATGTATTGAATACCTATTCATCCCCTCAATCAAAGTGATGGGGAGATTAGGGAAATCGGACATGACAAACCAGACTCAAGATTTCCTTAAACTCCCACCTTGAGTCACGTTTTTTTATATAGATTCAACCCTTGGTTTCTTTGCTGTTAGCCTGAGATGTGGGAGGTATTGATTCACCCCCACCCATAACCCAAGAGGGTTCCGACTTCGATCGCTGTTTCTCTACTTGTCTCTCAAAAGCACGCCGTCTACCAAATTGGTTTGATTATCAGTAGATTAGCTTGATTATATCCTATCTATCGAGTTGGGAAGTTATCCGGTGAATTTTTAAGGAAAATTTAATCATTTTGGCTATGGTAAAGTCATGGGAAAATATATCCTGTCTCAGGGTGCGGCTCTCAATTATTGACACAGTGATAAAATGCGATCGCCTTTGCCGGTAGACCCGCCACCAGTACCCCCACTTAGGAACACAAAAAAAATCCCCAAATTTCGCCGATTTTTCCTTGACAAATCCCCCTAACTTGACCTATAGTAAAAGAATGGGAATCCGTGCCGACATATATAGGGTATTTTAGGGAGTTTGTCGGTGTGTCGTAAGGAAGACTGAAAAGGTTTGTGAACAGTGTTTAAAGGTCGATCGCCTTGAGAAGAAGGGGACAAGGGTACAAGGGAAGGGTTAGAGATAGCGATCGCCAGAAAAGAAAAACAAACGGGGTTTGTGGTTGTTGATTTCTAGGTAGTGGTGGGAGAGGGGGCTGGTGCCAGTCACCAAGAAACTCAGTAGCACTCCTGGCGCTATATGTTCCCATGAGTCAATCCCCAAGACAAACTGGGGAGATTTCCTTAAAATAACAGGTAAGGACTAATCTTCAGAGGAGGAGAACCAATCTCATGAGACTTCTACACACAATGCTGCGGGTCGGCAACTTGGATGAGTCACTGAAATTTTACTGTGATATTCTGGGAATGAAACTGCTGCGGCAGAAAGATTATCCAGGGGGAAAGTTTACCCTAGCCTTTGTGGGATATGGGGATGAAGCTGATCATAGTGTCATTGAACTGACCTATAACTGGGGCGTTGATAGCTATAACCTGGGAGACGCTTACGGCCATATTGCCCTCGGTGTGGATGATATTTATAGCACCTGTGAGCAAATTCGGGCAGCAGGGGGTAAAATTAGCCGAGAACCAGGGCCGATGAAACACGGATCAACGGTGATTGCTTTCGTGGAAGACCCAGACGGGTATAAGGTTGAATTGATTCAACTGGGAACCCAGGGCTCGGCTGAGGCAAGCAAACAGTTAGCAGTAAACAGTTAAGATCTGAACGGTTAAGGTGATCGATTGCCCATAGTAGGATAAAATCCTTGGGGCAATCGGCTCTGGTAGTCCCCAGAAAAATACATCGGCAACATCTTCTATTTGAGAGTGATAATTCCCCGTTCCCTATTTGGTGTCAATAAAAATAAGCAATGCAACCGACCGATCCGAGTAAATTTACAGATAAAGCCTGGGAAGCGATAGTAAAATCCCAAGATGTTGCTCGTCGCTTCCAAAATCAGCATTTAGAAGTTGAGCACGTGGCGATCGCCGCCTTAGAACAAAATGGACTCGCTAATAATATATTAGGACGAGCTGGTTTTAACCCCGAACAGGTCCAACAACAATTAGAAGCCTTCACCAAACGACAACCCCGAGTCGGAACTATTGACCATCTGTACCTAGGTCGTGGGTTAGAATTAATGCTAGATACCGCTGAAGCGACGCGGTCCGCATGGCAAGACCGCTACATTGCTGTTGAACACCTGATTATTGCCCTAGCAGAAGATGATCGCGTCGGTCGTAGGATTTTGGGAAATGGAAACCCCACCAGAGCCACACCAGGAAGACCAGGGTTCGATCGCCCTACCAATGACTCCAAAGCTACAGTCCGGGAGAAACTCGAAGAAGCCATTAAATCCATGCGCGGCAGTGCTAAAGTTGACAACCAGAACCCGGAAAACAGTTATGATGCCCTGAGTAAGTATGGGCGAGATTTAACCGAATTGGCTAAATCTGGGAAACTGGACCCAGTGATCGGACGGGATGAAGAAATTCGCCGGGTGGTGAGTTGTCTGTCCAGGCGAACCAAAAATAATCCGGTGTTAATTGGAGAACCGGGAGTCGGTAAAACAGCGATCGCCGAAGGCCTGGCCCAACGCATTGTTAACGGAGATGTGCCAGAGTCCCTAAAAAACCGCCAGTTGATTTCCCTGGATATGGGTAGTTTAATCGCAGGAGCCAAATATAGGGGGGAATTTGAAGAAAGACTGCGATCGGTATTGCGGGAAGTAACCCACTCTGACGGTCAAATAGTCCTATTTATTGACGAACTCCATACCGTGGTGGGGGCCGGAGCCGGTTCTGGAGGTTCGGGAATGGATGCCGGAAACCTGCTTAAACCTATGTTAGCCCGGGGAGAATTGCGCTGTATCGGTGCTTCTACCGTTGATGAATACCGTAAGCATATCGAAAAAGACCCAGCCCTAGAAAGGCGATTTCAACAGGTCTATGTTGATCAACCTAGTCCAGAGAATACAGTATCAATTCTGCGGGGGTTGAAAGACCGTTACGAACGCCATCACGGGGTCAAAATTACGGATTCGGCATTGGTGGCGGCGGCTATGCTGTCAGCCCGATATATTAGCGATCGCTTCCTTCCTGATAAGGCGATCGACCTAGTAGACGAAGCCGCCGCCCAGTTGAAAATGGAAATCACCTCCAAACCCGTAGAGTTAGAACAAATTGAGCGCCGCCTCATGCAGTTGGAGATGGAAAAACTCTCCGTGGAGGGGGAAAGCCCAAGAAGTACACCTCTACGGCCAGGGGAACAAGATCGAAGTGCTGATATCGGTTTAAATCTGCGTATCCAATCCTTACTCGAAGAAATTAACACCCTCAAAGACAAGCAGAAAACTTTATCATCCCAGTGGCAGGGTGAAAAGGAACTCCTCGAAGCTATTAACCGCCTCAAAGAAGAAGAAGAAAAACTGCGGGTGCAAATTGAACAAGCCGAACGTGCCTATGATCTCAATAAAGCAGCCCAGTTAAAATACGGCCGCTTAGAGACCGTTCACCACGACCGAGAGGCGCGGGAGGCAGAATTGTTAAAATTGCAGGCTCAGGGGTCTTCCTTGCTGCGAGAGCAGGTAACAGAAGCCGATATTGCTGCCATTGTCGCTAAATGGACGGGGATTCCCGTTAATCGCCTGTTGGAGTCCGAACGACAAAAATTATTGCAATTGGAATCCCATTTACATCGCCGGGTAATTGGTCAGCAGCAAGCCGTGGAGGCTGTATCTGCCGCTATCCGCCGCGCTAGGGCGGGGATGAAAGACCCCGGACGGCCTATCGGTTCGTTTCTGTTTATGGGACCCACAGGGGTGGGTAAAACTGAGTTGGCTAGGGCTTTGGCGGAGTTCCTCTTTGACAGCGAGGAAGCTATGATTCGCATTGATATGTCGGAATATATGGAAAAACACGCTGTCTCTCGGTTGGTGGGTGCGCCTCCGGGATATGTGGGCTATGACGAAGGCGGACAACTATCAGAAGCGGTCCGCCGCCATCCCTATTCAGTGATTCTATTTGATGAGGTAGAAAAAGCTCATCCTGATGTCTTTAATATCCTGTTACAAGTTTTGGATGATGGTAGAATTACTGACTCCCAAGGACGGTTGGTCGATTTCCGCAATACTGTCATTGTCATGACTAGCAATATTGGCGGTGAGTATATTCTGGGGGTGGCGGGGGATGACTCTCGCTATGGGGAAATGTCTGCTTTGGTTATGCAGGCTTTGCGATCGCATTTCCGACCGGAATTTTTGAATCGGGTAGATGAAATTATCCTCTTCCATACCCTCAGTAAAGCTGAATTGCGCGATATTGTCGCCATTCAAATGCAGCGCCTCCAAAGACTTTTGGCTGATCAAAAAATTGCTCTGGAGTTATCACCTGCTGCTATTGATCATGTGGCTGATGTGGGTTATGATCCTGTTTATGGGGCTAGACCTCTGAAACGGGCGATTCAACGGGAGTTGGAAAATCCGATCGCTAACCTGATTTTAGAGCAGAAGTTTGTCACGGGCGATACTATTGAAATTAACATGAAAGATGGAACACTGACTTTTGATCATCCCTCCAACACGCCAGAAGCCCAATTAAATCAGGGTGAGTTGGCTATGTTACCAGTGGCAGTCAACAACCCAGGTGATGATAATTAAAATCTTTAAGTGTGCCGTCTCTATCTCGAATTGCCAAGGAAGACTCCCGTGGAAAGCCTAGCAGAATAGCGATAGTGTTAATATCCTGCGATAGGAAGTTAATCATGATCCAGTTAACAGTAGCAATTCCTACCTATAATGGGGAAAACCGGTTGCCAGAAGTGCTCGAACAGTTGCGATGTCAAAGGGGGACCGAAAGCATCCGTTGGGAAGTTATGGTCGTGGATAATAATAGTTCCGATGGTACGGCAGCAGTGGTACAGCAGTTTCAGAAGGACTGGCCCCAAGAAGTCCCCCTGCGATATGTGTTAGAAACTCAACAGGGTGCAGCATTTGCGAGGAAGCGATCGGTGTCTGAGTCCCAAGCTGAGTTGATCGGTTTTTTGGATGATGACAATATACCTGAATTAAATTGGGTAGCTGAGGCGGTTAGATTTTCTCAAGAAAACCCAAAGGCGGGAGCATATGGTAGTCAAATTCACGCCATATTTGAGGTGGAACCGCCCCCTAACTTTAATCGAATTAAACCATTTTTAGCCATTACAGAATTAGGGAAAAATCCGAGGCTTTATAATGCTCGAAAAAATCTCTTGCCTCCATCAGCAGGGTTAGTTATTAGGAGAGAGGTTTGGAGTGAATTTGTGCCAGAACAATGTATTTTGAGTGGTAGAGTTGAGGGCAGTATGTTGACCGGAGAAGATCTAGAGGCTTTATCCTATATTCAACGCAAGTCCGACTGGGAAATTTGGTATAATCCCCAAATGCAGGTCGATCATAAAATTCCTAGAAAACGTTTGGAGATTGAGTATTTGATACCCTTCTTTCGGGGAATTGGATTAAGTCGTTACGTCACTCGTACAGCGGGAGTTAAGCCAATTTTAAAGCCTGTTTTAACGACAGCGTACTTGGCAAACGACTTGCGAAAATTGCTGCTTCACGTCCTCCGTTACGGTGTGTCGGATCTGGATGATATTGCTGCTTGTGAACGTGCGTTATTAATGGGGAGTTTAAACAGCTTTTTTTATCTGTGGTATAACGGTTACTTAAAGCTAGAAAAAAACAGCAACTCTGCTAATACTACTGTCAGTGCAGTTGTTCATGAGTAACCAGAATTTGCTCTCAGCTGGCACTACTCCCTAAGCCAACATCTTAACAGTTTCAATACCTCCAATCTAGTATATCTTATGCTAGGACATCTCAAGTCTTCATTTGGTCCCAGTTATCCCACCAGCTAGTACAAACTTTAGTTATGACCCAGGATTCATTTTCTCTCACGGTAGCTATTCCGACCTACAATGGAGCGCAACGCTTACCCGAAGTATTAGAGGCACTTCGTCATCAAAGCCATAGGTCAAAAATTGACTGGGACATTGTGGTTATTGATAATAATAGCACTGATACAACTCATCAAGTGATTCAAGCTTATCAAAGCAACTGGGAGAAACATTATCCCCTCACCTACTATTTTGAACCCAAGCAAGGACCAGCTTTTGCTAGACAACGAGCAATTAAAGAAGCAAAAGGACTTTATATCGCTTTCCTAGATGATGATAATATTCCAGCAACAAACTGGATTTCCTCTATCTATGAATTTAGCCAAAACCACCCCCAAGCGGGAGCATTTGGCGGACAAATTCACGGCGAATATGAAGTAAAACCTCCTGAAAACTTTAAACAAATTGCCGCATTTTTAGCGATTGGCGAACATGGCAATCAACCCTTTCGTTTTGACCCAGATAATTTAAGATTACCACCGACTGCTGGATTAGTGGTTAAAAAACAAGCCTGGCAAGAAGCTGTTCCGAAAACCCCTCAACTTGTTGGGAGTCAGAGGAATATTTTAGCCCGAGGAGACGATTATGAGTTATTGCTTTATCTACACAAACAAGGCTGGGAAATTTGGTATAATCCCCAGATGCACATTAACCATAAAATCCCCGCGTTTCGATTAGAACGCAATTATTTATTATCCTTAGCGCGCGCCTGTGGTTTAGCAACTTTTCAGTTACGGATGATTAATGCTAAAACCATAGATAAGCCAGTGATTTTTGTCAGGACAATTTTGGGAAATCTCCGCCGTATTATTAAGCAACGACTGAAGTATGGAGAACGGCTGAAAAGTGAACTCATTCCAGCCGTTGAAATGGAATTTTATCGGGGTAGTATGATGAGTGTCTTGGTTTGGCTCAACAATGTCTGGAATGCTAAATTCGGGTCTGTAGAAAAGTCAGAGGATCAATAAAATGCCCCAAATATCAATAATTCTTCCTGCCTATAATGCTGAGAAGACGATTAAGGAAACCATTGATTCAGTTATCAATCAGACCTTTAAGGATTTTGAACTCATTATAATTAATGATGGGTCTACTGATAGAACATTAGATATTATTTCCAGTATTGATGACCCGCGTGTTCAAGTATTTTCTTATCCCAATTCAGGGGCTTCTGTTAGTCGAAATCGAGGATTTTCTAAAGCCAGCGCTCAGTATATTGCTTTCTTAGATGCTGACGATTTATGGACCCCTGATAAATTGGAATTACAATATGCAGCACTTGAAGCAGATCCAGAAGCATCTGTAGCCTATAGCTGGACAAATTATATTGATCAATATGGTGAATTTTTATACCCGGGATTTCATCAAAGCTATCAAGGCGATGTTTATTCCATATTATTAGTTAAAAACTTTCTGGAAAATGGTTCTAATCCTTTAATTACCCGTCATGCTTTATCAGCAATTGGAGGTTTTGATGAGTCTTTAAAGGGTGGGCAAGATTGGGATTTATATTTGCGTTTAGCTGCCCAGTATAAATTTGTTTGTATATCTCAAGCGCAAATCTTATACCGCATATCTGAGCATTCGATTTCCTCTAATATTGAGCGTCAAGAATCTTCCTGCTTATCGGTACTTAACAAAGCGTTTAACAATGCTCCCAGCTCCTTAAAAAATCTGAAAAAGGATAGCCTTTCACACTTATACAGTTATCTAACTTTCAAATCACTTGAATCCCCATTAACGCGGAAAAAAGCCAGGATAGGAGCGAGATGTTTTTGGATGTCTATTTACCACGATCCTGGTTTGATCAAACGTCGCTCACGTATGATGGCTATCGTATTTGTGAAAATCATGGTAGGTCTGATGTTACCCAACGGACAGGCTGAACCTTTACTTAAATTCATTAAAGAATTTCAAGGATTTTTACCCACAACTCATAACTCTAAAAATTGATCTCATTAGCTACATGAGTGGTACTGTCAAAATCTACGCGGTTACTATAATTAGAGATCTACAGCACACCTTCCATGGGTCTCGTTTGATAGCCTCATTTGAGAATTATCGCCTGATCATCCCTTTCCTGGGTCTGATTCATGGGTCTGACGCTACCATATATATCGATTGTCCATGATCCATGGTTGATATACGGAAATCCGAATCATCTCATGGGGGTGATCCATGCCCATGATGTCATGCCGATCGCCCAAGATCAGGAAATGATAACTATCTATATGTGAGAAATAACGCCCATGACCGTACTTGAACAGGGAACAATCACGATCCATACTGAAAATATCTTCCCGATCATCAAGAAATCTCTCTACACTGATCATGAGGTATTCTTGCGGGAATTGGTCTCTAATGCGGTAGATGCGATCGCTAAATTAAAAATGGTAGCCCGCACCGGGGAATATTCTGGGGATATCAGCAACCCAGAAATTACCATTGCGATCGACAAAGACGCTAAAACCCTATCTGTTAGTGATACTGGTATCGGTCTCACCGCCGACGAGATCAAAAAATATATTAACCAAGTCGCCTTTTCCAGCGCCGAAGAATTTATCCAAAAATACCAAGCCACTGACGGAGAATCCATCATCGGCCACTTTGGTCTAGGATTTTACTCCTCATTCATGGTAGCCAAACAAGTAGAGATCGACACCCTCTCCTACAAAGAAGGCGCAGAAGCCGTCCATTGGACCTGTGACGGTTCCCCAGAATTCAAATTAGAAGATTCTGCCCGCACTACCCGTGGCACCACCGTCACCCTCACCTTGATGGATGATGAATTAGAGTATCTCGAAACCAGTCGCATTCAGCAACTCATTAAAACCTACTGCGACTTTATGCCCGTCCCCATTATTATGGACGGCGAAACCATCAACCGCCACACAGCGCCCTGGCGTGAGTCTCCCAATAACCTCACCAAAGAAGATTACTTAGACCTTTATCGTTATCTGTATCCCTTCCAAGAAGAACCCCTGCTGTGGGTTCACCTGAACACTGACTATCCCTTCATTGTTAACGGTATTCTCTACTTCCCCAAACTGCGGCCTGATGTTGATGTGACCCAGGGCAATATTAAACTATTTTGTAATCAAGTTTTTGTCAGCGACCACTGCGAGGAAATTATCCCCAAATTCCTGATGCCTTTGCGGGGTGTAATTGATAGCACCGATATTCCTTTGAATATCTCCCGTAGCGCCCTACAAACTAACCGCACTGTCCGCAAAATTGCTGACTATATCGCCAAAAAAGTAGGCGATCGCCTCAAAGAAGTATATCGAGACAATCGCCAAGAATATATCCGTTGTTGGCAGGATGTTGGTACTTTTATCAAGTTCGGTTCCCTCAATGACGATAAATTTAAGAAACAGGTAGAAGAGATTCTCATCTTCCGCAGCACTTATAAACCCCCCACTGAGTCCGGGGAAGCTCAAACCCCAGAAGTACAAGTCCAAAGCGAAGATGGGGATGTTTGGGAAGAAGTGAAAACCGAGAAATCCTTTAGCACTGATGAACAGGGACGCTATTATACTACCCTCAGTGAATACCTAGAACGCAATAAATCCCGCCACGAAAATCGGGTTTTTTACTGCACCGATGAAGCTGCCCAATCTACATACATAGAACTGCACAAAAGTCAAGGTTTAGAAGTGCTATTCCTCGACTCATTTATCGATACCCATTTTATCAGTTTCTTAGAGCGGGAACACTCAGAGGTTAAGTTTTTGCGGGTAGACTCAGAACTTGATGAGACCCTCATTGAAAAAGATAAGCCAGCCGAAATTGTTGACCCCAAAACTAATAAAACCCGCAGCGAACAAATTAAGGAGTTATTTGAGAAGTCCCTCAATAAGCCACGGGTGAATATTCGCACCGAATCCCTAAAATCCGAGGATACCCCGCCCGCCATGGTTTTACTACCGGAAGCCATGCGCCGTTTACAGGATATGACCGCCTTATTGCAACAGCAGAAAGCTGATTTCCCCGAAGACCATATTTTACTGGTAAATACCGCCCACCCTCTCATTCAAAATCTCACTAATTTAAGTCAGGGTAGCATTATTCAAGCAGGCGGTTCTTCCCCCTCGGAAGAGTTGGCAAAAATGATTTGTCACCATGTTTATGACTTAGCATTAATGGCTCAAAAAGGCTTTGATGCTGAGGGAATGAAGGATTTTGTTGAACGTTCTAACCATGTTTTAACTCGGTTAACAGAACGCGCCATGTAAACATTTAGGGGACAATTCACGAATTGTCCCCACCGTCAATTGTCTTGATAGGGGGAATTTGGTTACATATCCTGGTCATGATCACACCGAAAGGTTAAAATCTTTAATAAAGCCGGATTAGATTTAACCAACCCTATGGATACAAAAGCATTTAGACGTTCACTCCAACAGTCAGACACCTACCACCGCAAAGGCTTCGGTCATCAGGAAGAGGTGGCGGGGGTTATGGACAACGCCTACCAAAGTAGCTTAATTCAACAAATTAGACAAAATAACTATATCCTTACCCAGGGTAATGTGACCATCCGGTTAGCAGAGGCTTTCGGCTTCTGCTGGGGGGTTGAAAGGGCTGTGGCTATGGCTTACGAGACTCGCCAACACTTCCCGACTGAAAGAATATGGATCACTAATGAAATTATCCATAATCCCTCAGTTAATCAACATTTGCGGGATATGAATGTTGAGTTTATCCCGGTCAATGACTCGGACAAAGATTTTTCGGTGGTGGGTAGTGGTGATGTGGTCATCCTTCCTGCTTTTGGCGCTAGTGTTCAGGAAATGCAAATCCTGAATGATAAGGGGTGTAAAATTATTGATACTACCTGTCCTTGGGTTTCTAAGGTTTGGAATACGGTAGAAAAACATAAGAAAAAACAGTACACCTCAATTATTCATGGTAAATATAAGCATGAAGAAACTGTGGCTACGAGTTCCTTCGCTGATAAGTATTTGGTGCTGTTGAACTTAGCCGAAGCTGAATATGTGGCTGATTATATCCTTACTGGTGGCAACCGTGAGGAGTTTTTGGCTAGGTTTGCTAATGCTTATTCGGCTAATTTTGACCCAGATCGGGATTTGGAATCTGTCGGTATCGCTAACCAAACTACTATGTTAAAAAGCGAAACTGAACAAATTGGGAAGCTGTTTGAACGGACGATGATGCAAAAATACGGCCCGGCAAATCTCAATGAACATTTCCAAAGTTTCAATACTATCTGTGATGCTACCCAGGAACGTCAGGATGCGATGATTGGGTTATTAGAAGAAAAGCTGGATTTAATGGTAGTGATTGGCGGTTTTAACTCTTCTAATACTACTCACCTGCAAGAGATGGCGATTGAACGGGGTATCCCTTCTTATCATATCGATAGTAGCGATCGCATTCTTGAGGGGAATAAAATTGAACATAAACCCCTTAATAAAGACCTGGAAATTTCTGCACAATGGCTACCAGAAGGAGAAATTATTGTCGGTGTTACCTCTGGTGCATCCACTCCTGACCGCGTGGTGGAAGAGGCAATTCAAAAAATCTTTGCCCACAAAGCCCTAGCGGTGACAGTGTAGTTATCATATCCCCCCTTGGGCATAATTTGCGGATGCTCCGGTAGGTAGAAATGCTGTAAATGTTATGCGATCGCCAAACCGGAGTATAATCAAAAAATACGTTGTTCCTATCATAATTTGGAGGAAATAAAACCATGACTTTGCGATTAGGTGATACCGTCCCTAACTTTACCCAATCCTCTTCAGAAGGAGAGATTAACTTCTATGATTGGGCGGGGGATAGCTGGGTTGTCCTGTTCTCCCATCCAGCGGACTATACCCCTGTTTGTACTACTGAATTAGGCACTGTTGCTAAACTCAAACCAGAGTTTGATAAACGCAATGTTAAAGTAATCGCCCTCAGTGTGGATGATGCGGACTCCCATAAAGGTTGGATTGGTGATATCAACGAGACTCAGCAAACTAATATTAACTACCCGATTTTAGCTGATAGCGATCGCCAAGTATCGGATCTTTACGATATGATTCACCCCAACGCTAACGCATCTTTAACCGTCCGTACTGTTTTCGTCATTGACTCTAACAAAAAGTTACGCCTGACCCTAACTTATCCCCCTAGCACCGGACGTAATTTTAGCGAAATTTTGCGGGTGATTGACTCCTTACAACTCACCGACAACTACAGTGTGGCTACCCCTGCTGATTGGCAAGATGGGGAAGATTGTGTAATTGTTCCCTCCCTCAAAGATCCGGAAGAACTCAAACAGAAATTTCCTAAAGGTTACAAGGAAATTAAGCCCTATTTACGCATGACTCCTCAACCTAATAAGTAGGATATTTAACCTTTGAAAAGTAGGGGATGAGTGGATGGATTTATAATTGCCATAATCTTGATAATCTCTCATCCCCGAATTATCACAAGACCAACATTTAAAAAATTTGCGATGGATATCAAACGTGGCTTTGTAGAAGCTGTAGGAAACACTCCCTTAATCAGATTAAATAGTTTTAGTGATGAGACGGGTTGTGAAATTTTAGGAAAAGCAGAATTTTTAAATCCTGGCGGTTCTGTTAAAGATAGGGCGGCTTTATATATTATCGAAGATGCCGAAAAAAAAGGTTTGCTAAAACCCGGCGGCACAGTGGTAGAAGGTACGGCCGGAAATACAGGTATTGGTCTAGCCCATATTTGTAATGCTAAGGGCTATAAATGCGTGATTGTGATACCTGAAACTCAATCTGTAGAAAAAATGGAAGCCTTGAGAACTTTGGGCGCTGAAGTGCGCGCAGTTCCCGCTGTTCCCTATAAAGACCCTAACAATTATGTGAAATTATCGGGACGTTTGGCGGCGGAAATGGATAATGCCATTTGGGCGAATCAGTTTGATAATTTAGCTAACCGAGAAGCACATTATCAAACCACTGGACCAGAAATTTGGTCTCAAACTGATGGCAAAATTGATGCTTGGGTGGCGGCTACAGGTACGGGGGGAACCTTTGCGGGGGTGTCTCTGTTTTTGAAGGAAAAAAACCCGAATATTAAAACTGTGGTGGCTGACCCAATGGGTAGTGGTTTATACAGTTATGTGAAAACTGGTGAAATTCAACCCCAGGGAAACTCAATTACTGAGGGAATTGGTAATAGTAGGATTACTGCTAATATGCAGGATGTTCCTATTGATGATGCTATACAAGTTGATGACCAGGAGGCGGTGCGCGTGGTTTATCAACTCTTAGAAAAAGATGGGTTATTTATGGGGGGGTCTGTTGGTATTAATGTCGGTGCGGCGATCGCATTAGCTAAACAAATGGGACCCGGACATACCATTGTTACTGTCTTATGTGATGGCGGCGGACGTTATCAATCTAAACTCTACAATAAACAATGGTTGGCTGAACGGGGACTATTACCCGTCAGTTAAAATTTACCCTCATGGGGAATGGGATTAGCTAGTCAGTCCTATTCCCTATCTTTTCACGACTATCAATAAATGTACTTTTGGCGATCGCTATAGTCACCGCTTGGCTGATTTTTGCCCCTTCTGGCGTGAGATTTTCCACTCTATAGATACATTTAGGAATCAGTAAGGTTGAAACTCCCGCCGCCTGTAATGCTGCGGCTTCCGCGACGCTGGGGGTGGCGGTTTTTTGCTGTACTACCATGGAAGGATTGGGAACCTTGACACCCTGCAATTGTTGGGGTGAAAATGTCTGTAAAATCCAGTGGCGATCGCTACATAATTCTACTAACCCTGGTTCATCAGCCTTTCCGTCTATGGTAGCAATCCCAATGATAGCATCTTCCGCTAATTGATGTTCCTGAAATACCTGTTTAATAGCGGTTTCTATCACGGGTTTGGGAGTGTGACGTTGACAACCTATACCTACCCACAAAACCTTCTGAGACGACGACAATTTTTTTAGCCACAGGTTTGTCATTAATTCACAAAAGGGATGATTATATCTACTTAAACCGTCATTTTAGCAAACCTTCATCATGACCAACCTCCGTTAAGTGAAATGACGACGAAAACGGCGATCGTGATAATGGAGTTTTTTCCGATTACACTCCCAGCAGAGGGTCTGTAAATTACTCAGGTCATTACTTCCCCCCCTAGCCAATGCAATAATATGGTCAATAGTTAGCCGCGCCTCTTTATTAGTTTTTCCGCAACTTTGACAAGTAAAATTATCTCGTTCATAAACATATTTACGAACAGCCGGAGGGAAAGGAATGCGGGGTGTTTTACTCATGTTTATTTCCTGGTTTGGGGTTCCTATAGCCAACAATCAACGGGGGGGTTAGCCTCAGCCAGATACCAGCATAACCAACCCCTACAAAACTTTTACTCGCTCATCACCGGACTTTTCTCTGTTGGTGTAAACTCAGCATCAAAGATTTCTGGGGAAGTCTCCTGCTCATCCTCAATATTATATGATGGTTCTGTAAAAGCTGGTTGTTGGTAATTGAAAACCGGATCAAGGTCTGTATCCTTAATAGCAGGTAATTTACCCCGTCCTAAACCCATAGCCACCAAACAATCATTAATCGCTATTACTGAGTTATTATAAGCATCAATTGTCTGCTTAATTTTTTCTTGTAATTGATGATTATGCTCCAGCTTTTCTTCCGCTTCCTGTTCCAAGGTTTTAGCTAGATTAGCTCGTGCTGTCTCGTATTGAGAAAAAATCGTCTGAGATTGATGTTTAGCGCCCACCTGCAAGTTATCATTGATAGTCAGATTAATCACAGTCCGAAAATGGCGGAGAACTGTTCTTTTAACCTTTTTCTCAAAGTCAATTTTCAGCAGTTGACGAATAGCGGGTTCCGCTTCAACCATCCCTTGATAATCAGCACTATTACAGGCTTCCCGTAACGTTTGACGTAGTTGGAAATGGGGGACTGTTCCCTCTGCATAAAACTCTGGAGTTTCTCGCACATAAGCACCGCATTCGGTGTTAGCCGCACTAATTACAGCATCATGAACTTTACGCTGAAGTTGATTTAAGGTAGCATCAATACCGCCATCATTACCCAACAGACGATATAGGCGATGGTAAAAGTCAGCTTGATGGACTTGTTCAGTTAACTGTTGGAAAAAGTTAGCCACCAAGGTCTCACAGCACTCTACTAGAGTGACTTTTAAATCATCCGATAAGCTATAAAAAGCCTCCGCTAATATGGCTAACAGAGGAACTACAGCACTATTGGGGTGGTTACTTTGAGCGCTTTTGTAGGCTTCACCTACCGAGAATTTTTGAATCAGTGTATCTAAACGCTCAATCATCTTTCTTTGTAAGTTCCGAAAATCTCGATCATAAATAGCATTCTCGTTACTAGCTACAGTTTGATTAAGATGAGCCTTAATATACTGCTCAAATTCGTCACCTATGGTTTTTAAGTCTTGGCTAAGTTGTCGTAATTGTAAGTCCTTAATTGCATCGATTTCTTTAGGTTGATTTTCTAAATCCCACCAGTTTTGCAGATAATAAGACCTTAACGAAATGCAGACAGGTCGGAGGTCTTCTGCTAAGGCTTGAAAAAGCTGGGGTCGGCGGTCTTCGGTGAGATAGCGGGTGATATCATCACGAAACTGATCAATCCCACTATCAAGAACTAATTGCTCCATCAAATTGTAGCCGTGAGCATTCAGAATTTGTAGATACTTTTCTTGATGGGTTTCCGCATAACCTATGGCTGGAGTAATGGGAAAGCTACTCCGGGAAAGTTGACCAGAAGTGAAAAAGTAGTTATTAAATTCTACTATAAATTTAGGGGTCTCTTCCGCCTCTTGATGAGAGAGATTACCCTTGGCAAAAATTGAATCTAAACCCCAGCGATCGCTACCATGAGTTTGACGGATTAACTCCCCATAAAACCCTAATAATCCACTGGTTTTATAAACGCGATCGCTACTGCTGAATTGAGTATTTAGATGACGGTTTAAACAGTTTTTAAGCTGGTCATCATACCAAGTCGCATCAATATAATTGAATACATAAAAAACGCGATCGCGAATCCCAGAATTATTCTGAATGCGTTCTAATAACTGAGTCTCTTCTGAGGTCAGTTCCCCATTAGCTGCTGTTTTAAATACACAGACCACCGCCGAGGTATCAGAATGCTCAATTTTATCATAAGCAATCTGTGTATCTCGTTGGACAGGTGCATCAATTCCCGGCGTATCAATAATTACATTACCATCTTCTAAGAGGGGATGATGGCAGTAATATTCTATCTTTTTAATAACTGCACTATTTTGACTACGACGAGCATATAAGGAGGCTGAATCAACACCATTATCAGCGAGTTCTCCCATAGATAAAATCGTGTTATTATTGGCGTTGATTTTATCCCGATTCGCTACAAAACCAGCTAACAATTGTTCCAAGGCTTTCGCTCGTTTGGCGCGCTGATTCCGACTTTCCCCCCCCTCTTGTTCATAGAGTGTTTTCGCCGCTTCCTGGAGTCGTTTCGCTTCCTCTATTTCATGAAGATTCCCCGGAGTCGATAACCCCAATGTTTGACAAAGTTCGTGGACTTGCTCCCGAATTTCTACTTCACTTAAAAAGGTCAGCACCACCTTTTCATCTGATGGAGTAGCAGCATATTCAATATAGCAAATAGTACCCGTGGCGTGTCCCTGAGCGCTATACAGCAATTCTCGCCCTAAGAGAGCGTTAATTAGCATCGATTTTCCCGCACTAAAAGCGCCAGCAAATACAATCTCAAATCTTGGAGAAATTGCCTTTTCTAATGACGTTCGGACTGCTGATAAATCCTGCGATCGCAAAGATGATTCCTGCAATAATAGCTTAATTACACTATTGACTTGCTGATCCAAATTCTGGCATTGCGGAATATTCACAGACATGATCTGTACCATCCTTTAATATCTTAAAATCGTCCCCGCTAACTACAGCATCATTTTTAGCTATTCCCGAAAAGATTTTAATTTTTTTGGTCTGACAATTACTAGCCACACCAACACCGACTCCCACCATTGGGGAAGCCTGAATCCAGCCACTGTAGTCAGCCAAGACCCTGACACATTATTCTAGGATAAATAGGAGATTCAGTCAACCCCTTAAAATGGTAGGTTTTCCCCTTCCTAAGCAGTGGCTAGTAGCTTAATTATTCATCATCCGTGTTTATACAGATTGAGATTAATTGAATATGAAAAAAGTGGGGATATTGTTAATTAATCAATAGGAGTAAACCATCACTTTAAATCCAGGATTCCCTGAGTTTTGAGTTTAGGGTTAAAGCGGATTTCCTCCTGTAATCCTCGTTTTTCCAAGGCAGATAAAATATTTGCCTCTACTCTTTTGGCGACCGTTTTAAGCAGTTTATCCTTGCCAATTTCATCAAGACTATCAAACTTAGCCACTTCGTCCGAGGTCATTTGTGGCTTGACATCAATAGGTTGATTCCAGCGATCGCTATATTCAGCATTACCAGGAGGAACCGAACCATTTTCAGCTATCCAACCATCGCGAATTGCCTCTAAAAGGGTCTTACTAGGGCGATTAATAGTTTGTACTTTCAGCCAATAGCACCCTTCTGGTTGACGCACTAAATGCTGTTTTATGCTTTGGAAAACATCACGAGAATAGCCTACATATTGTAAAACCTGTGATTGATTAAAAATGGCATAAACCCCGATTTTTCCGGATAAGGATTCTGGTAATTTTCCGGAATCATCCAGATAGGCAATAAATTCCAGACCACTAAGGGGAATTATCTCAGTTGAGGAAGTCATAATTGATTAATTTTGTGCAAGAAACAACAATACCACCAGCCACCGGGCTAGGGCTATAAACAGAGACATTTAAGCCATTAAACTCGACGATAGATAGCACAGAGGCGACTAGGTTTAAAAATCTTCGCCTGGAACATATAATTAGGCGGAACATTCACAATGATATAATCATCGGAGTGATAATATTCTTCTAGTTCCGGTGGCATTCCTTTGGGGGTATTAATGCTGTAGGGGACAGGTTGAAAGAGCAACTCAGTAAATTCTACCCCATCTCCTTGAGTTTCCTGTCTCATCTGATTGATAAATGTATCACTGGTTAGGAGAGTAAACAGTATGGATTTGGCTGATGGTTCTAGGGTAAAAGAGCCATCAAAATTTTCGATAACTTTTAACTTCATAACTCCCATTCAAGGCTAGTTGAGCAATAACAGGTAATCTTCCCGTTGTTGACTGTATATTCTAAACCACTAGGGGGGATATTCCCAAGGGTATAATTGCCCAAAAACTGGAAAATCTGGAGACGGAAAAGATATAATCTCAAAAATATTGCCTACGTTGCTGACAGTTTGCGTTAGCATGACTCTATAACAGTTTTCTCCAAAATAGCGACAGCCATGCAAACGACAGAACCCTCGCCCCCAACCTCTGAAAATCAGCGAGATTGGCTCAAAATTGCCGAATATGTATCTGTGGTCGCCTCTGGGGTGGGTTCGCTGGTAGCAGCGATTATATTTCGCCCCCTGTTACTGGCGGCGGCTCCTTTAACTGTGGCTGTAGCGCTGAATATAGTCAACCGCCAACGCTTTGAGCAACAAGTTAAACAGAGTACGGATGCAGCGATCGCTGATGTTCGTGGGGTGGTAAAATCCCTTTATGATCAGGTTCAGATGTTACCAGGACCGACAGAGGAAAATAGTGACCTAGATCAAATTACAGATGTGCTGACGGAATTACAAAGGGTAACTCAGCGTTTGGAACAAAACGCTTTGCGTCATGAGGATTGGGAAGTGATGAATGTTCGGTTTCGGTTGATGGAAAATACCATCAATGATATGAAACAACATCCACCTGCTACCGTTTCGGAGCATTTATCCCAACCCCCTTTATCTCACGGAAACTTGATTAAAGTAGAACAACAACTAGGGATTATTTACCAACAGGTGAGGGAACTGCAAAACCAGAATAGAGAGATTGTTAAACCTTATTTAAAACGTCTGACTGTCGCGGTCAAAAAACTACAACAAGGTAACAATATACTGAGCTAGTTTAACGGTACTCATCACCGCAGTCGCCAATAATTTCAAATAGGTTTTGTCCTCGATTAGTGACTTGATGAATTTGTTGGCGATCGCTTTCATCTAGGCTGAAATCGAAGACCTTAGCGTTCTCATCAATATGCTGAGAAATGCTCAACCGCGCTCCCACCATGGCTCCCGCCACCGTAGGCTGTTCGAGGATATAGCGAACCGCGACATTAGAAATAGTGACCCCATGGCGATCGCCAATGGATTTTAACACAGTCAGCAACTCTTGAAATAACTTCCAGCCTCCCCAAGTATCAATCATATTTTTATATTTTTTGAGGCTAACAGTTTTTAACATCATAGCCATAGGTTCAGGCTTCCCTAAATACTGTTCCGATAAGAACCCACCACAGAGAACCCCATAGGGAAGTAATTTAATATCATGGGTTTTACATAAGTCTACCATAGCCACCAAAGGACGGCGATCGACTAGGGAAAACTGCACCTGATTAGAGACTATTTTAATCCCATTTTCGACAATAATCCGCAAATGTTCAGTATCAAAATTAGTCAAAGCCAAATGCTTAATTTTCCCCTCGGATTGTAGAATAGTCATCTGTTGCAATGCTTCCAAATAGTTATCATCGCGATAATACCACCAGTGAAATTGAAGCAAATCCAGACAATCCACATTCATTCTCTTGAGAGAAATATCAATATTTTTCTCAACAATATTCCGAGTCATTTTTTGAGGTCTAGGAACCCACTTAGTAAACGCCTGAATAGTTGCTAAGGCTTCCTGACCGCGAGAATTAGCCATTTGTCGTCTAAATTCCCCGATGAAATCTTCAGCAGGTCCATAATGATCCGCCAGATCCCAAGTAGTGTAACCAGCATCATGGTATTGAAACATAGTTTCGATCGCCACCCGGGGATCAATGCGTCCATGATACCCAGAAACCTGCCACATTCCATTTAAGATACGACAGATATTGAGGTCTTCGGTAAATTGGAATCGAGAAGATGATGTTAACATGGCCAATGAAAGTTCCTTTAAAGGTTTACTATCCCCTGACTGGGTCATTTTTATGGGAAAAGTGGGTAATTGCAAAAGACCCCTTGATCTTTTCTGATTAACTTGCCATGATGATAACAGAAAGGCACATTACGAGGGTTTCAAAAGGCGAGAAGCTAAGTGTTTATGGGAACACGGCACTTCTGGCATCTTTTTTTTTGGCGGTAACTTATGGTTATTGAGAAAAAGTGGGTAATTGCAACAGACCCCTTGATCTTTTCTGATTAAGTTGCCATGATGATAACAGAAAGGCACATTACGAGGGTTTCAAAAGGTTGGGAGATAAGTGTTTATGGGAGCACTGCACTTCCGGCCTTTTTCTTTGGCGGTAATTTGGAGCGATCGAGAAAAATTGGGTAATTGCAACAGACCCCTTGATCTTTTCTGATTAAGTTGCCATGATGATAACAGAAAGGCACATTACGAGGGTTTCAAAAGGTTGGGAGATAAGTGTTTATGGGAGCACTGCACTTCCGGCCTTTTTCTTTGGCGGTAATTTGGAGCGATCGAGAAAAATTGGGTAATTGCAACAGACCCCTTGCAGTTTGACAACAAACCTTGCATTATAGTGACTGAAAGGCACATTACGAGGGTTTCAAAGGGCTGGAAGCTGAGTGTTTATGGGAGCACTACAACTTCTAGCCTTTTTCTTTTGGGGATATGGTGAGGCTCGACTATTGGGGAGGTTTCTATAGATTAATCGTGATCAATAGCGGTTCTCAAAGTCTGACAAAAACTGGCGATCGCCTCTAATCCCTGTTCGGGGGAACCCGCCGCCAGTCGATTCACAAAAGCACTTCCCACAATCACAGCATCAGCACCCCAAGACCGGACTTGTTTGGCGTGTTCTGGTTGAGAAATACCAAACCCGACACCAATAGGCTTATCGGTGAGAGAGCGCATTTGTTTAAGTAAATCCTCAACCCGGGTCTGAACCTGCGATCGCATTCCAGTAACTCCGGTAACACTGACCAGGTAAATAAAACCCTGGGACTGACGAGCGATCGCCTCAATGCGATCGGAGGAACTGGTAGGAGCCACCAACAACACCAATTCAATCCCCTGTTCTTTAGCTGGATATAAGAGAATATCAGCCTCTTCTAGGGGTAAATCTGGAACTACTAACCCCTTTACCCCAGCATCCTTAATCTGTGCGAGAAACTCAGGAATCCCCCGATACAGAATGGGATTGTAATAAGTAAATAAGATAATCGGAGCCTTGATGGTAGGGCTAACAGTTTTCAGCATCTCCAAAACCCCATCTAGCCGAGTTCCCCGATTTAAGGAACGGGTAGCAGCAGCTTGGATAACTGGACCGTCAGCCAAGGGGTCAGAGTAGGGAACCCCTAACTCGATCAGGTCTGCTCCATTTTGATCTAAAATCTGGAGGGCTTTAGCGGTAGTATCTAAATCAGGATCTCCGGCTGTGATAAATGGAATCAGCGCACATTGGCGGCGATCGCCATTAGCTGGACTCTCAGAGCGCAACTTTTGGAAACATTCAGAAACTGAAATCATTTCAAACTCGAATATGTGGGGATAGTCCGGTTAGCTTTTTGATTGCTCATCTACAGACCCAGACTCCCGATGGACAGGTTTTTGCTGTTTTTCTTGGTCAACTTCAGCCTGAAGTTGTTGGAGTTGTTCCGGTGTCATTTCCGCTATGCGCTTCTCAATCACCGCTTCCTCGTAATCTTTGAGCTGTTGATTATAGGTCATGGTCTGGGTGACGGCGCGCCATAGGTAGGTGAGTAGCCACAGGACTAACCCTCCCACCAAGATCGCCTGACTCCAAATTCCCGCTTTGCTACTATCAAAGCCTGATAACTGAAAAACCCAGTACAACAGACCTCCGGCTACAAAAATGCCAATCCCAATCCCAATTACATCAATTCGTCGCATCAGCTTTCAATTTGTCGGGGTTGGGGACGAAAATTTAGGAACGGTGACAGCAAAATCAGTCCTGGAAATAAAAAGAAAACCAGAAAGTACATCAGTAACCGCTCTACGGAACCAGCTACATACCAGCGAGTTTTCAGGTAAAAGTACAAAGCCCCTGGGGCTACCACTAGGTAGGTGCCACCGAGAATAACATACAGTAACAGTGTAATCAGCATAGTTGGGTGATCCGACAATCCAACGACAGTCTTTATAATTAAACCGCGAAAAGTGACCAGTGACCAGTTTTGCTACGTCACCAATGACCAGCGATCGGGTCATACATATTTGTAGGCGCGGGTTTACGCCGGGTATATGATATTACAGATAGGCTCTATGAGGCTCTCCCACCACTGGCGATCGCTCCCAGTTTTCCCTGATCTCCAAAAAATTTGGGAAAATAGTTGCCAAAATTCCAGAAAGATGCTCAAATATAGATCGTGCTTTTAAACAAGCGACCTGGGGGCGTGGCGGAATGGTAGACGCTACGGACTTAGAAAACTGAGCCTTGGGGTGAGAAATCCCTCAAGTGACTGCTCTCAAACTCAGGGAAACCTAAATCTGTTCGCAGACAAGGCAATCCTGAGCCAAGCCCTTGAAGGGGTGAAGGAAATACCTAATTTCTGGAACTTCTTGATCGGAAGGTGCAGAGACTCGACGGGAGCTACCCTAACGTTAAGCCGAGGGTAAAGGGAGAGTCCAATTCTCAAGGCAATTAGGCGGGGATCAACCTACCTGATGCTGTAGCGAAAGCTGCGAGAGGATGAAAATCCGTTGACCTTCACCGGTCGTGTGGGTTCAAGTCCCACCGCCCCCACTATCATCAAACCCTTATCCGCAGTGCGATAGCGGGAATTTACTTAACCCAATAGTCGTACCGTCACGCTCAATATGCACTCCATTCAGTCTTAGCACACGGGACAATTGGTGCATATCCCCTAGCAACAAATCTTAATTATTGACGGGTTAATCAATAAGCACAACTTAATCAATCTGTCAAACACTATAACTACTGATACATTTACGCGACATTTATCCGGCTATTGCCTGACAATGCGACGATAGCACTATTACCCGTTAAGGTAACAGAGGCGGTATCCCGCAAAGCTTTTAGAAAGATTCCAAAAGCACCGTTCCAGTCCCTGGGTTGAACCCACACTCAGGACATCGGAACACTTTTGAGCCACCTAGCTGGGAATGCACATGACCACAGTGAGTACAGGTTTTGCTGGTGTATTCTTCGGTCACATCTACAACTGTGGTTCCAGTTATTTCCCCTTGATGTCTCAGGGTTAGTTTGAATCGATAATGCGCCCATGTCAGCATGGCTCGGGCAGTCTTGGATTTGATTTTCCGCTTGGCTTGGGCAACCATGTTGGAAGTCTCGAAGGTCGGCAGAAAAAT
>Ga0213835_100567_pt1 | contig 32333 bp, 34 predicted proteins | sample SWPATP01_FD_160576 | JGI IMG/M metagenome (GOLD analysis project Ga0213835, IMG submission 160576) | Coastal seawater microbial communities from Marineland, Florida, United States - SWPA TP0 #1 | ecosystem: Environmental > Aquatic > Marine > Coastal | place: USA: Florida | collected 2016-08-05
GAGAGGCTGGCAAGCACCTCAAGGTATCATGGCTTAAATAACGTAGCCAGTTAAGGCTTAGACTGGTCAACTAACTGAGGAATCCGAGGCATGAAGCCCCGTTACTTCAGTACGGGGTGCTGACTGATGCGATCGATATCTTCCGCCATTAGGGCGATCGCATTACTGACAGATAACAGGGTGATTACTCCGGCTGCTATTATAGCTTGCACCGGACGCAAACAATTTTTAACTAGACTCATGGCGCACCTATGGAAGTATTGACTGGGTAGGAGTCTGAACCTATCCCATTCCTTACTTCTGAGGATTTAGGATTTATCCGGTTGAGTTAGCAGTTATAGGGAACTGGCACTGTCTGGGGCAATTTCCACCCCTCCTTGCTGCACTATTTTTTGGCGATCGGTAATTAGATCGCTGAGGGTTTCAATGTTCTTGATTCCCATATCATGACAAGCCTTTTTTAAGCTGCTTTGGAAGGCTTCTATATCTTCTCCATATCCACAATTGCGGGCAGCTTCCTCTAGTCCCTGTTTGGCACTGGATTTCGCACAATTTACTAGATCAGTTCCTTGTAATCTGGGGGAATTTGACATAATTATTGTTTATAGATTTGCACACCAGTTAAATTATAGCAAATTTGGTCGGAATTATTATCTATCTGTGGGGGGATATTTTCTAACTAACTATGACGACTAGGCTATGGCGGGTTAAGACCAACCACAGCCAGTCTGGGGGAGGTCTCGTGGCTATCCCGAAAAATTAGTTAAGCTATTATCGGTGAATGGTAAATCTTGATTAAGGTAGTTAATTTCCTGTTTTTCCATGTCATTAATGCGGTGAATATAGTTGCGGAGAATTTGAGAGAGACGACCATCATAAAAACGATGGAGACTGTAGTTAGGTCTGGCTGGAAAACCGCGACGCTGTTTATGTCGTCCTCCCGCCCCAGGGTCAAAGGATTGAATCCCGTGATTAATCCCCCATTCAATAGGGGAATAATAACAAGCATTAAAGTGTAAACAATCGATATCTTGTAAACTTCCCCAATAGCGACCATATAGGCGATCGCCTTTAGTCAAACAGAATGACATCCCCATAGGTTGGCGATCGTCTAATTCATTATATGCCGCCACAAAAACCACCCGGTGACGATAATCATGATGTAACTGTTCAAAGAATTTCCGAGTCAGATATTTACTTCCCCACCAGCCAAATTTATCGCAGGTACTCCCATAAAAATCATACATCAGGGAAAACATTGATTTAGGGATATCATCACCCGTCACAATCCGCATTTGTAGACCCACTTTGTCTAAGGCTTTTCGTTCTCGTTTGATATTACGGCGTTGATTAGCATTAAAGATTTTCAAGTAATCATCAAAACTATTATATCCTTGATTTTGCCAGATATAACTATGGTGTAGCCAAGGGGTAAATCCCTGTTTGTCCAGAGTAGACTGCCATTGACGATCCACATAAAGAAAATGGCAGCCAGAAATTTTATGGTTAATACAAAAGCGATCTATTTCATGCACCATTAACCCCGTAATTTCGTCTTCATCCTCAGAGGGATCCACTAAAAATCGATAGCCTTCTGCTGGCGTAAAAGGCGACATCCCCAACATTTTAGGATAGTATTCAATCCCCAATTGATAAGCCAAATCAGCCCATTGGTGGTCAAAGACAAACTCACCGCGACTGTGACCTTTGAGATATAATGGGGCTGCCGCGACTAATTGAGAATCTCGCCATACTGTCAGATGATTGGGTAGCCAACCCGCCTGTCCCGTCGCACTACCAGAAGCCTCCAAATTATGCAGCCAGTCCCATTCAAAAAACGGAGTTTTCAGGGGTTGGGCGAGTCGATCCCACTCCGACTGAGGGACTTCGGAAATTTGATTAATCCAAGCTACCGAATACGGTGATTGATTTGAGTGTAAGGTATTCATGCTGAAAATTAAAAGCGCTATGATATTCTAGCGATTTTAATGGGGAGATTTAACCCGATAGTGCAGAAATACCTCATCATCTACCTGTTGGACACTCAACAATTGTAAATGGGGTGCGAAGCGAGATAAAAATCCTTCTCCGTCCACGGGAGTCGGTGATGTGGTTCCCCCCAAAATTCGGGGACAGACGGTCAGGTGAAACTCATCGATCGCATGGTGGGCCATTAAAGATGCTACTAGCTGACCGCCGCCTAAGACCGCTAGTCTTTGTATATCCCGGTCTCTGAGTTGCTGTAACGCTTCTGACCAGGTTATCACTCCATTGGAGTCGTCCGCGACGATCACTTGGTCGAAGTGGTCGGAAAATCGTTTCCAAGGCTGACCCCCTAAGAATGTGGTCAGTAACCACTTGGGAACAGGCTGTTGAAAAAATTTGAGGGTTGGGTTAATTTTTCCTGATGCGGAACAGACTATTTGAACCGGTTGGGGGGGTTTTCCGTTTTTTTCCCGATCGCCTAACAATTCCGTTGAAGACACCCTTAAAACTGTTCCATAGGCGGCGAGAGTGCCGTTTCCGAACAGTACAGCGTCGGCTTGGGCAATTTGTCGTTCTAGGTGAATGATATCAGCATTAGAGCCAAATCGGGCAGGCGATCGCATCAGATCAGCAATTTTGCCGTCAGCACTCATGGCTAAAATAACAGTAGTGTGGGGTCGGGTGGTTGGAATTATCTCATCCATAAGGGCCTGGTTTTGGCTCTCGACTTGCTATTAGTGATCTTAAAACAGGGTCTGACAAGATGCAAGACGCTAGATCTAGCTTAGATCTACTAGTCGTGATCGGCGCATCGGTATTAATTTGAAAAAATATACATCAGATTTAATTCTATGATTTCATTGTTCCCTAAAGCTATCTTAATTATCACTGTCCTGACTATAGTTAGTTATCTCATTATTTGTGTCGGGTTGCTTTTGTTTCAAAATCGGTTGATTTTTTTCCCATCTAAGACCATTGAAAAAACTCCCGATTTGTTAGGGATGCTATATCAAGAGGTTTGGTTAAAATTACCCGATTCCACATCAGAAAGTGAACAGATTAATGGTTGGTGGATTCCTGGCGATTCCGACATAGTGATTTTGGATTTGCATGGGAACAGTAGTAATATTGGTGGCAATTTAGGCTATGCTAAACAATTTCATCATCTGGGATTTTCCGTGTTTTTGATAGATTATCGAGGTTATGGTTGTAGTAGCGATCGCTTTCCCTGTGAACAACGAGTTTATGAAGATGCCGAGTTAGCTTTTAATTATTTGGTTAATTCTCGAAACATCCCCCCTGATAAAATTGTCGTATTTGGGCATTCTTTGGGAGGTGCGATCGCTATTGAATTGGCTACGAAACACCCCCAAATTGCTGGATTGATTATCGAAAGTTCCTTTACTTCTATCCTCGATATGGTCAAGGTAAAGAAACAATATCGGATTTTTCCAATTAATTGGTTATTGCATCAACGATTTGATTCTCTTGCGAAAGTTCGGGAATTGAAAATGCCGATTTTATTCACCCATGGGACCGCTGATGAGTTGGTTACCGCCAGTATGAGTGAGCAGTTATACCAGGCTTGTCCTGAACCCAAACAACTGCTGATGATTCCTGATGCTGATCACAATCATGTCAAAGAAATGGGAGGCGATCGCTATCGGGAAACCATCAAGAAATTTGTGGAAAGTCTGTAAAAAAATTTTATCTTTCATGGGTCTAAACCCTCTGGACTTCCCCATAAATTTCACCCGATTTATATGGGGATAATTTAATAATTTAAATTTAAATCATTCATCATCTCTAAAACCTGTTCAATAGCTACTGATTGCTGATTAATATTGAGAGAAATAGTCTGAGAATTTTCTACTATACTGTTAATCCCATTAACCACCTCATTAAATCCGGTTTTACTTTCCTCTGTGACTCGGACTGTAGAACTCATCGCTTTTTGAATATCATGTACTAAATTGTTAATTTCTGCTGCTGAGGATTTACTTTGATCAGCCAGTTTCCGAATTTCATTGGCGATCACATTAAATCCTTGTCCACTATTCTGGTCAGCTTGTACCGCCTCAACTGCAGCATTTAAAGCCAATATATTAGTTTGATTAGCTAAATTACTGACTATAGTAGATATTAAGCCAATTTTGACAATTTTATTACTTAAATCCGAGATTTTATAGGCAAGTTTATTCACCGTTTCTTGTAAGCCATCCTGGCAATAATTATCATCAGATTCCCGATAACCTTTAATCAAATATAATACCTGTTTAGCCGCTAATGCTGCCTTAGAAGCCTGTTCAGCGGAACCCCTAGCTGAACTGTTTAACTCATTCATAGTTATAGTGACTGAATGCACTAACATTTTCTGATTTTGTAGTGTTCCTTGTAATTCTTGACTTCTGGTAGATATCTCAGCAGCCATGAGGTTAAAAGAGTGAGCCAAACAACCTAGTTCATCCTGTGTATTATCTGGAATAGACACATTATAATTACCTGCCGAAATTTTCTGAGTCCCATTAATTAGTTGTTGCAATGGTGCAGATACTTGTCGTTTTAAAACCACCCAAACTAGGAGCATTAATGATAATAGTAAAATTACTTCAATCAGGATATTTGCTAACACAAAATTTACGGATTTTTTTATTAAAATTGACCGAGGAAAAACAGTTACAAAATACCAGTCAATACCCGGCATTTGGCGAAAAACCAGGTATTGATTATCTTCATAATTAGGTATTATGTATTGATTTGGGGGAGCATTTGTAACTAATTTAAATATATTCATTAAGTTACTATCCTGCAAATTTTGGATCTTAACCGTGGTAGTGCTATCTTGAATTTTATCTATTAAGTGGGGATGAGCGATTAACTGACCATCCCCTCTAAAAATTAGGTTATATCCTCCTTCAATATGCACATTAACTGTTCTTTCGATTAACTGATTTAGGGTGATGTCATGACCAAGAGTTCCTATGGTTTGACCATTATAATCAACGGGGGTTGAAGCCGTGACTAACCAAAGCTGACTAACTGGTTCATAATAAGGTGTAGTCCAAACGGTTTTTCTTTCCGGGTTATTCTCAGGAGTGGCGACTAAATACTCTGGTTTTTGGGGCATATAAAAGTTAGCATCAGCTTCTTTAACATAATTAGGAACTTCCGGCCAATAAACAATTGTAATATTCTCCGGGGTCATAATGAAGGTACTATCAAAACGATTATGCCACGCCCTCCCGTAGGATTCGATTAACCTTTGTAAATCAATGACTTTCCGACGAATTTCTGGGGTGATTTCTAAGGATTTATCAATATACACTCCCGCCTGGCGTTCACCATCAAAATTGACAGGGTTGTTACGGATAACCCCGTCCGGGTATCGGATGAATAAATTATTAAATTCCTCTTCTAAATTAGCGGGGGATGGTTGTGCAAATTCCCTCAGAATTTCGGCTTTCAGGATAGCATGATTATCAACCGCTAAATCAAAGATTTGCTGTTCTCTGGCTACTCTTTCCACCACAGACTCTTCTAGTTGCGTTAATTTCTGATTTCTCAATGCTGATATCGCTTGCATATAATTAGCGATCGCACTACCTGTCACTATTAAAACTGCACATACAGTAATCTGAAATAAGGTTTTTCTGGTCAGAGAACCTTTGGGGGAAAACTGCGATTCCGGGTGATTTTTGCCATGGGAGTTTAACATAATTATATGAATTGATTAAGGATTGAGGGTGCTGTGATCATCTACTATGATTATATCATAACAATTATGTAGGGTTTGTCCTAGTGCTGCTCTAAATATGTAAAATTTTGGTAAAATTGGCTCAACCGAGTTATCAGTCTGTATTAATTCCATGTAGGCTGAAAGGCTATGATTACATCCATGGCCCGCCTGAGACTAGCAGAATTAACCTTAGCCCCTTCTATTGCCCATGATTCTTGTACAAACTTAATCAGTGGATTATTATAATCTTTACCGACTTTGGCAGTGCTTTCTGCTGGGGGTACAATGGCATCTTTTAAGGCTTTTTTTCTGCATCTACGACAGAGGTTGATTAAATACTGTTTCGGGTCGTCTATATCATCAACATCCGTGGTAATCAAATTAGGTGAAATACCTAAAAATTTAGCAAATCCTTCTCGGTCAGCCAGTCACCACGATTCTACTTCTTTCACAGCTACTCTAAAAAGCAGGTTAGGATGTTTGGGCTGAGATTTTAACCATTCATTAATAATCGCCAATGGACATTCAGATTTATCTAAATCAGTTAAGACTAAATAAGCCATTCCTTTGGCTGCATTATTAAATCCGCACAAGTTTTTTTTGAGATAACCATATCCGTTTTTGTGAAAACAATGACCAATCAAAAAAGGACGTTGAGAATGCTGAATCATTTTTTTTAACACAGCCTCACTCAGGATATCTTCACAGGCTAAATTAATGGGAATATCTGTCATTGATATCAACTTATTGGAATAAACTTAGTTGTTGAATTTGAGGGGGGACTGTCTGAGGTAATGCAGCATCTGCTATAGTTAAACCTCCTTCTAATAGCAGTCTAATGTTGTCATCACTAGAAGCTATTTTAACTTCGGTTCCCTCCGGCTTAGGTATCATTAAGATAACTTCTTGGCCACCAATACCCTGGTCTGAAAGTAAATCGGCACTATGGGTAGTAATAATAACTTGCCGTTTTTTGGATCGTTGTAGTCGATAAATTAGGGGAGGTAGCTGGTTAATAATTCCCGAATTTAATGATAATTCTGGTTCTTCTAGTAATAACAAGGAATCGGATTCTAACAAAGACCATAGTAGTCCAATGAGTCTTAATGTACCATCAGAAAATTGGTCTTCCCTTTGTTTTCCGGCTTGGGGTCGCCAATGTTCATAAATAGCCTCTAAATGAGGGACACCCATTTCGTCTTTAGTATCGGTTAAATTTTTTAACTGGGGTACGGCTAACTTGAGGGCTTCTTCAATTTTTTTTAGTCGTGATTTGCGGGTTTTTTCTGATGTCTTGGCTACCCTTTCTAAAAAAGTTCTGCCAAAGGGATCTTCGAAAAGTCCGGGGGTAGCAAATGCTTCGGGGTGGCGAACCAATTGGGGAATTATATGTAAGTATAAAATCGATTCTAAAAATTTGGCAATGTCTCGAAATTGGGCATTGGCATTAATTTGTTCTAAATAGGTTTGGGTAAGTCTTAACTCATCTCGTTGATCATCTCCATCAGGTCGATTGATAATTTGTTGGTGGTGATGCCAGACTCTTTCATAGGCAATAATTGGTTCATTTTTGCCACCTTTTCTCTGTTTAAATCCTATGGCATATTTCCAAAGGGGTGCTGTGGCATTTGGTTGGGATAGGTGAATTTCGATTTCTACATTAGGATAACGGCGGGCGGAAAGACTCCGAATTTTAGAAACTCCACCTCGATCGCCTACGGCTTTTTGGAGACCGCCGCCGGGTTTGGCTAAATCCCTTAAAAATCTGAAAGCATCGAGAAAGTTGGACTTACCGCAGGCGTTGGGACCGACTATAAATATACGATCGCATAAGTCCACCTCAACGGCACGAAAGTTGCGCCAATTTTTCAGGATTATGTGTGATATGATCATGTAAATTACCGTAATTTTAGCTATAGTATAACTGAATATATCTCTGGTGTTCGGATAATCGGGGAGTGTGGCGACTGCTCAAATTAGTCAAAACTTGCTAAAATCGCAGTTATCAGAACACTTATCAAGACATTGGCTATGGAAAATAATCTAAATACAAACATCAGTCCCACTTCTATCCAACAAGAAGATGCCCAAGAAATTCTACAAATTGCTATGGCTCGCAGTCAAGAAACTGGGGAACTCACCCGCACCCAGTTGGAGGAAATGGCAATGGAGTTGGGAATTAGCTCGGAAAATTTACAGGCGGCGGAATTAGAATGGCAGACTCGGAAAGTGGAGTTAACCGAAAAACAGGTATTTAATCAGGAACGTCGGCAAAAATTACGGCAAGATGCTGTTAAATATGCGATCGTTAACTCTTTCCTAATTTTATTAAATCTGGTGACTACCCAGGGTATGGCTTTTGCTTTAACGATCGCTTTATTATGGGGTCTAGGATTGAGTTTGCAAGCCTGGAAAGCCTATCAAACTCAGGGAGAAGCATACGATAAAGACTTTGCTAAATGGCGGATCAAAAAGCAGCTAGGAAACTCCCTAGGAATCATTGCAGGTCGCGTCATTAAGGGCATTCAATCATAATAGTTATCAATTAATTGGGTGTTGGGGTTTAGCTGAGGGGTTGGGGGTTGGGGGTTGGGGGTTGAGTGTAGCCGATACCATATTGTCGCCGAATGTGATATAATCAGAGTTTGTCTTGTTAAATTTGAGTTTAATCTGGTCATGGCTGTTCCAAAGAAACGAACCTCTAAATCCAAGCGGAATATGCGAAAAGCGACTTGGAAGCGCAAAGCTAGAGTCCAAGCCGAAAAAGCCTTATCCCTAGGTAAATCGGTCCTTACAGGTCGGTCTGCAAGTTTCGTCTATCCGACAGATGATGAGGAGGGCGACGAGGAATAACCCGGGGATGTTGGTTGAAAAGCCGGATGTCAGTTTTTGTTGATGTCCGGCTTTGGGGTTATTTTTGAACGGCTGCTGGCAGAATCAACATGGCATCACCAAAAGAGTAAAAGCGATATCGGTTGCCGAAATCATTGGGTGGTTGTTCTAAGGCATCCTGATATAATTTCATGAGTCTTTCACGACCAATTAAAGCTGATACCAACATCAGTAAACTCGATCGCGGTAGGTGAAAATTAGTAATCAGTCCATCAATGACGCGCCAGCGATAGCCGGGATAAATAAATAGGTTAATTTCGCCGCAGTAAGGTTGAATAGAGCGATCGCCAGAATTTTGGGCGGCTGCTATACCTTCCAAAGTCCGCACTACGGTAGTTCCCACGGCAATGATGCGACCACCACGGGCGCGGGTTTGATTGATTTTCTCGACGGTTTCGGGAGGCAATTCGACCCATTCGGCGTGCATTTGGTGGGTGGTAATATCCTCAACTTCCACGGGACGAAAAGTTCCTAAGCCCACATGAAGGGTGACGAAAGCGTGATCAATGTGTTGCTGAGAGAGTCTTTGAAATAGTTGTTCTGTAAAGTGTAACCCGGCTGTAGGTGCGGCCACGGCCCCAGGGCGATCGCCATAAATAGTTTGATACTGTTCGGCTAAAGCCTGAGAATCAGTAACATAGGGAGGAAAAGGGATTTCGCCAAATTGATCTAAAATAGAAACCAAAGATTGGCCTTGGGGAACCTCAAACTTGAGCAACCTTCCGCCCGTACTGGGGTTAGTATCGATAACGGTAGCATAAAGTATTTCGCCGCCAGATTTGGACTGAAACTCGAGGCGATCGCCTATCTTAAACCGTTTTCCGGGCTTGACCAAAGCTAACCAACAGTTTGGGGCTTGCTCCTGTAGCAATAAAATCTCGATCGCCGCCGATCGACTCTTGCGACCGTAGAGACGGGCGGGGAGTACGCGGGTATTATTGAGAATCAGTAAATCCTGTGGTTGTAATAAATCTGGTAAATCCCGAAATAAACGGTGTTGATGGGACTGGGGCGAATCCACCACTAACAGGCGGGATGAGTCCCTAGGGATTACTGGATTTTGAGCGATGCGATCGGGAGGTAATTCATAATCATACCCCTGCAAAGTTCTATCTAATTTGTCCACTACTTCTGTCATTCCCAACACTAAAATCGCGCTTTCTGAGGTAAACTTGGGTATAATCCCCCAGATCAGAACGGGTAATTTTCCCCTATTAAAAGGGGTAATATCCCGCAATGATATAAGTATAGCCTTGTCAAAATAGGAAATACAGAACAGGGGATAAGGAAAACTGGAACAGGGGGTAAGGAATTTTTCTGAAAGCCTGCGGCTGACAGCTAACACCGGACACTCGAAAGCTAGTAACCGATACCCTGATCACTATTGGGTTACCACCGCAGCAGGTAACAAGTCCTTAACCATTTAGGAGTTGCAAGCGGGTGGGGGGAGACAGGAAGACGCGGGAGAAACAATGGAATGGAATATCTATACTACCTTGCCAACACGAGTTTAACACTGAGAGTTGTTGATTTTCTTAGGGGTCAGACTCACCTTCCGGTCAAGTTTATGACCGTGATTCATCAAATTGACGGCTGGATCATCAAAGTTAAGATGAGTGAGTATTTAACGCCCCACCAACATGGTGATTTTAGGGCTTTTATGTACGAATTGGGGATTCCCTATGAACCGGACATTCGTATTCAGATGGCTTTGTGGGCTCTGGAAACTGGACAATCTCCCTTGAGTGTGATGCGTCGCTACCAGGTGGCGGTGGTTTCTCATGGTAGCCCAAATCGAGAGGATATTGAAACATTCCGCACTCAGTTTGTTAGGGGTCTGGGCTATTGTCCAGAGGCTTTAGCCTGAGGTTTAACTTGATTGTTTTGCTGGAAGTTTCGCTAATGCACGCTCAGGAAAAGGCTGATTCGATATAGTCTTCTAGGGTAAGCTGATAGGCTTCTATATGAATGGATTTACCTGGTGTCACAATCTGAGGTGATGCTGCGATCGGGTTGTTTGTTGCTGGGTTCTGGTGTTGACATCTAACTAGGGCGACATCGAATCGACAAGGATGATTACTGAAATGGGGATGGGCGCTTAAAAAGTGTTCTGCGGTTCGGATCAGTTTGGCTTGTTTGGTCGCAGTAATGGCTAAAGCACCGTTTGCGTCCCAGTTTCCTCGACTGCGGGTTTTGACTTCTACAAAAATTAGGGCGGTTTCTCGATGACCAATGAGGTCGATTTCTCCCCAACGACAATGATATTGATGGTATAAAATCTGCCAGCCCGTTTGTTGTAACCATTGTGCGACGAGTTGTTCTCCCAATGTTCCTATATGACGCGACATTACAGTAAACTCAATATAGATTTTTGGATAGATAGATCAAAAGGTATGGGTTTCTCGTTTCCCAGGATAATCAATAGGACAATTCTCTCGCGTATAGCAGCGATCGCTTTAATTTTAGGGATGGGTTGGGGACTAATAGCTACTATTACCACATCGCCGGCGATCGCGGAAAACTACGAAAAACGCAATCTGATAGGTGTGGACTTCTCAGGACAGGACCTCAAGGACTCCGAGTTTGATTTTGCTAACCTACAGGGTAGCAATTTCAGTCATACCGACCTACGGGGAGTTAGCCTATTTGGGGCGAAAATGCAGGATGTTAACCTAGAGTCTGCTGATTTACGTTTTGCTACCCTAGACACGGCGCGGTTAGTTAGGGCTAATCTCACTAATGCTTTGCTGGAGGAAGCCTACGCCTACAATGCGGATTTCCGTGGGGCGATTATTACTGGGGCTGATTTTACTGATGTCATGTTGCGTCGAGATCAGCAACAACTGCTTTGTGAAGTGGCGGACGGTACAAATCCAGTAACAGGACGCGATACCCGCGAGACTCTCTACTGCGATTGATTGACTTTCGATCAGCAGACCAAACAACAGGGATAACCTGAGAAGCCATTGCGAATCCTAGGTTATCTCCCGAAATTGCCGGGTTTTTGGCTGTCACTCAAAAAAGCTCTCCTAGTTGGCTTCCTGAGACAATAGTTCTTTCAGGTTGATTGTGGCGGCGACATCATCTGGGGTGGCTTGGGGGTGGCTTTTGCGCTTTGTGTAAGATACTAACGCGGGGATGGAGATACAGATAGCGCCGTTTACCAAAGCTAACAAAAGTCCGTAAGCTATATAATGATCCATTAATACACCCTCCTAAACATCGGGTTGATATTTTTTCAATCATTATCACATTATGGATAGTGAAAAAGCAATGGTTTTAGGTAAGAATTACTTGTCAATCCCATAAGTTATCTCAATCAATCAATCAATGGTTATAGGGTGAGTATTTATACTTATTAATTGGGGTTGATTTCCGAGGATTTTAGTTGAATTAGCGGCTACTAAGATGCACTCAGTTTAGCTCAATTGGAGTATAGCACAGATGACTGTCAAAAGATCACCCAAATGTAAGTAATCGTTAATGTTATGACTGTTAAGGGAAAGCCGAAACGGAGGTGTTCCCAAAATGATAGGCGATCGCCTCCAGATGCGGCGGCTTCTACGGTAATTAGATTGGCTACAGAACCAAATAGGGTGAGATTCCCGGCTAGAGTGGCTGAGGCGGCTAGGAGAATCCAGCTTGAGGTGGCATCTGGGGGAATAAATGATTGTAGGAGTAAGACGGTGGGGACATTAGAAATTATGTTGGATAATAAGGCGGTAATAACTAATAAACCTAGGGGATAGGATACCCAAGTTGACAGATGATTTAACAGTTGCAAAGATTGCACACAGTACGTGAGGATAAATAGTCCCGAAAACATTACTAATAATGACCAGTCTACTTGTTGTAAGACTCGCTGAGGTTTAATCCTGCGGGTAATCAATAATATGGCGGCGGCTAAAAATGCTGATTCTGCTAGGGGAAGATTGATGATAAAAGCGGTTAATAAAAGAGTGGTGACAATTATGGTTTTAATCAGGAGGGGACGATGTAAGTATAATGGTGATTGAGTGAGGGAATTTGAGGGGAGAGGATGTGATATTCGCACTTCTGGATAAAGTAGGCATAAGAGGCCAATTTGTAGCCCTAAACCTACTATGGCGACGGGGGTTAAGGTCTGGGCGAATTGTAGATAACTAATTCCGGAAAAGGAACCGACGAGGATATTTTGGGGATTACCGCTGAGGGTGGCGAGGGAACCGATATTGGTGGAGGCGGCGATCGCTAATAAATACGGGACAGGATTTAATTTGAGCGATCGGGCTAATTTTAAGGTTAGGGGGGTGCTAACTAATGCTAGAGTATCATTGAGGAAAAAGGCTGATAATATACCTGTGCCAAATGTTAATAAAACTAGCAATCCCAAGGGACTATGAATGAATCGTAATAGGTAAACTAATGCTAGGTTAAAAAAACCAGAGTAGGATAGGTAAGCGTTAATCACCATCATGCTTAATAAAAACACAATGGTATGAGGATCAATGGCATCCCAAGCCTGTTCTAGGGTTAAGGTTCCTATGGCAATTAACAGGGCTGAACCTACTAAAGCTATGGTGGCACGGTTCATCCGTAAACCGGGAATATAACCTAATCCTAACCCTATATAAGTAAGGGTTAAAACCCAACCCTGTAAACCTAGAATAATCTGGGTCATATTTATTCCTAGCAATGCCGATATATTGTAAATATTAAAATCATGATTAATGGGAATAATGGTATATTTAATTATGGTGAGTTGAGGACATATTTAAATTTGTCTAGCAGGAAATTCACAGCATCTATTCCGCCCAGTTTTATTTTTTAGCCTCATAGGATGGATTTACGGTGATTAATTATGGCTGATTGATGGGGAATTTGTCAAGTTTTTGGCGGTTGATAAACTTGACCGATTGAATGATCTGGCTGAATATCGACTACTAAATCAACACGATCGCTATCTGTTAGCAGAGGAGTAATAAACAATTCGGGATGCAAAGATTTCCAAAAGTATTCGACAAATTGATTGATTTCTGTGTCGGTCATTCCGGACTTACCCAAGGCTTTCATCTCCTGTTCAGCTTGTGCGCGCCACTGTTTGGATAAACGATAATCAACGGGGTTGAGAACTATTAATCTATCCAAACGTTCCCAGAGGGGTAAATACTCTTTTAATTGGTGATTTATTTGTCGCGCAAATTGGCGATCGCTATCAGTAATAATAGGGGGGGGTGGATGATTAAACGCCTGGTCTTCTACGGGTTGACATCCCACAAACCAGCCCTCAAATAAGATGATATCAGGTGCTTCTATTTGTTGGGGTTCTATGCGATCGCCTTCTCCATTCCACAGAGACTTATCAAACCGGGGAATCATTATTTTTTCTCCGGGTGTAGGGTTTCGGAGTTGGTCAAGAAGTTGAATTCCGATGTCAATATCATGGGTGCCGGGGGGACCTCGCCAGATTAAACGGGGATCTTGTTCTCGCAGCCTTTGACGATCGGCGTAAGTTTTATATAAATCATCAATAGAAATACTAATGGCTTGATAATTTAGGAGATTGAGAATCCGAGAAATGACGGTTGATAGGGTGGTTTTTCCGGTTCCCTGTCCGCCTAATATTCCCTGTACTAAAGGACGATTAAGGATGGTTTTTAACTGAGATAATTGTATGGCAAACGGTAGCCAAAAGTGCCATAATGTGGGTAGCTGTTCCCAGAGAATCGGTAAATCTGGGTTATGTTTAAGGAGCGATCGCCATAATTGATAACGTTGTTTAATTGCTGTTTCTAGCTGTTCTGGATTGATACCAAAAGCCGCCATTTGCTGGGGATTATTTAATTCTTGTCTCAGCAGTTGTTGCCATTGTTCTGGTGTCGGTTCGGTATCAGTTTCCAAAGATTGTAAAATTTCCATCATGATTAAATCCGGTCTAAGAACCCAGTAAAAATGCAAGCAAAAATAAACTATAAGTCATGCCAATTTTCATGCTATTGAGGAGGTCAAGCCATAAAGAATTGATTTCACTACGAGACACTTTGCGGTAAGATAACCAACTAATCCATTCAGTGACTAGCAGGGTGATAAATGCGACGCTGACATCCCAACTTCCGACTTGTCCAACGATGGTGGCGATCGCCACTCCCAGGAAGAAGCCGAAAAATAGGCTAATCAATAATACAGAGATGCGCCGCCAGGGGTTACGAAACCATTGCAAGGTTTGCTGGGCGATCGCATCAGTAAATCGGTTTAAACGAGTGTTTTGCATAGGAGATTATAGGGAGCGATATTTGAAATCTACTGTAGGATAAAAGTATTATAAGGGCGGTTGTGGCATCAACTCCCTGCTGTGGCTATATTTGTTAGTCTACAGGTGTCCAAACTTGCCGCCAGTTGGCTATAACACTTGTCCCAGATAGCAGATTTATGATAACGTTGACAATTTACTGAGGTTTGACCATTGAATTTGTTTGACGCAGCCAATATTAATATACTTTGGGGAAACCTCATTGTCGAGGAGTTAGTTCGCCATGGGGTGAGTTATTTTATTGTATCTCCTGGTTCCCGATCGACTCCTTTAACTGTGGCGATCGCCCGTAATTATCAAGCACAACGGCGAGTTTTTTTTGACGAAAGGGGCGCGGCTTTTCATGCGATCGGCTACGGGAGGGCGACAGGAAAGCCAGCGGTTTTGGTATCTACTTCTGGGTCGGCTGCTGCCAACTATTTCCCGGCTATTATTGAGGCGGCTACGGATAATTTACCGATGATTATTATCTCGGCTGACCGCCCGCCAGAATTGCGAAAAACGGGGGCTAATCAGACTATTGATCAGGTCAATCTTTATGGTGATTATGTGCGTTGGAAATTTGATATTCCCTGTCCTGATGAAAAGATTTCGCCGACGTTTGTTTTGACGACTATTGATCAAGCTGTTTATCGTGCCCAGCGATCGCCTCAAGGACCTGTTCACCTTAATTGTATGTTCCGCGAACCCCTCGCCCCGACTAATTCAGCTATTACATTGGGTTATACTCTCCCTCTGAAGCGTTGGCTAAGTAGTGGTAGTCCTTGGACGGATTACCCCACTCCCCTGGTGAGGCAAACAGCAGATAATATTAAGGAGATATCGGAGATTTTAAACAATAGCCAAACAGGTATTTTGGCGTTGGGAAGATTAAGCTCTATATCACAAATACAGGCAGTGTCAGAATTGGCGAAACGGCTGAAATTCCCTGTATTTGCTGATATTCGTTCAGGTTTCAGACTGGGAAATAAGATTGATAAACAGCTATTATTGACGGATATTCGACAGAGTTATAAACCCCTGGAAACGGTGATACAAATAGGCGATCGCATTTTATCAAAACGGTTTTTAGAGTATTTGGAAATCCACCCACCTCGTCACTATATTATGATCGCGGACGAACCCAGCCGCCATGACCCCGCCCATATTGTTTCCCATCGCATTGAAAGTAATATCGAACAATTATGTGAGGAATTATCCCCTCTTTTAGATCCGAATATTTGCCAAGATTGGCAAGATAAATTATGGCTAAAATCGGCGAAAATTCGCGAAACGATTGATACCTATTTAATTAATGAATCATCGTTAAATGAAATGGCGATCGCCAATTTGGTCTCGCGGCATATCCCCGCCGACACTGGCTTATTTTTAGCCAATAGTATGCCGATTAGAGATATGAATGAATATGGAATTTATGGGGGAAATTCAGTCAGAATAGCAGCCAACCGAGGTACTAGCGGCATTGATGGAATTATCGCCTCTGCTACTGGGTTTGGTCAGGGTTTAAATACTCCCACAACTCTGCTAATTGGAGATTTAGCATTTCTCCATGACCTCAACTCTTTATCTATGGTTAATGCCCTGAATCATCCCCTGTGGATTATTGCTATTAATAATAATGGGGGCGGGATATTTTCATTTTTACCGATTGCTAAATTTAATGATGTATTTGAAAACTATTTTGGCACTCCGCACCATCTCAATTTTGACCATGCTGCCCAATTGTTTAATATCAAATATTTCTCCCCCAAAACACAGGAGGAATTTGTGAGAGATTATCAACAGGCGATCGCCTCCCAAACTTCAGCGATTATTGAAGTGCAGACCAACCGGAAACACAATCAAGAATTGCACCAAGACTTAGCCGAAAAAATCCAAGAAATATCATGGAGATTTTAACCGTCGTATTCGGTGTAAATTTCGACATCCAATGTATCCTCATCTATGCTGATATAAAGAAGATTCGGGCGACAACAAACCTGGCAATCTTCAATATAAGACTGTTGACCTCCGGCACTAAAATCGATAAATGTGACATTACTTTCGCCACAATAGGCGCAGGTAAATTCAGCCGTATTTTGCATAATTTTCACACTCAACTTTAGTAATATCGTGGCGATAGCGGAACATATCTTGAAGACGGGAATAAACCCACCAACTCAAGCCCTTGTCAAACAGGGAGCCACCTGGTAAACTAAAGGCGATCGCATCAGTTAACCGAGTGTGATTATTCACCTCAGAAAACTGGTGTCGGTGTACCCAAATAGCCATGGGACCCTGTTGCTGTTCATCAGTAAACAGTTGGTGGGGAATGCACTCAGTATGCACCGCCACCCATGGCACCGAAACCGGACCAAGAGATAAGAGAAATTCCGATCTAGCTCCCACCTCTAAACCCCCTTCCCGGCGGATAATTTCCACAGGTTGCCAAGGCGGGGTCAGCAACTCTAGGATATCAGATCGGGCGTGAAAATTCCAAACCACATCAACGGGGGCGTTAATTAGGGACGAGTATTGAAAATGCAGCATAAACACACCATACAGAATCAACAGTTGTAGCAATTTTTACCAAATTATATCGAGAAATTGGTTAAGATGAAACCCATGCTATCGTTGCCATATTAAATCCCCAATTTCTATGCGTTTAGAGCAACTTCAAGCCTTTTTATCTGTTGCCGAAACCGGAAGTTTTCAAAAAGCAGCAATCAATTGCAACGTGACGCAATCAACGATTAGTCGCCAGATACAGGGACTAGAAACGGAACTAGGTTTACCCCTATTTCACCGTAGTAACCAAGCTAAATTGACGGTGGGAGGTGAAAGGTTTTGGCCCTATGCGCGGAAAATTTGTCAGGCTTGGGAAAATGCCCAACAGGAATTAGCGTCATTATTAGCGGGACAGCAGCCGGAATTATGCGTGGCGGCTATTCACTCCCTTTGTGCGTCTTATCTCCCCCCAGTATTACAAAAGTTTTGCTATGCTTATCCTGATGTACAATTGCGGGTAACATCATTAGGAAGCGATCGCGCTTTAAAAGTCCTGAAAGATGGATTGGTTGATGTGGCACTTGTCATGAATAATCGTGCTTTTACGGCTAGTTCCGATTTATTGGTGGATATTCTCTATAAAGAACCGATACAAGTATTAATGGCGAAAAATCACCCCCTGGCGCGATATAATCAAGTACCTTGGACCGAGTTAATTATCTATCCTCAAGTGGTATTTAAAGATGGTTATGGAATGCGGCGTTTAGTACAGGAAAGATTTGCTCAAGCTGGCGCTACTCTCAAGGCGGTTTTAGAGTTAAATACGCTGGATGCTTTTCGGGGTGTAGTGCGTCAGGGGGAAGTAATTGCTCTGTTACCACGTTCAGCATTAGTAGAAGCAGTCAACGATAGCAGTTTAGCGATTAGAACGATCGCACCTTTTGAAGGGACTATAAATAGTAAATCAGGTTCCTTTTATAGTGGCGGATCTGACTTGAATTGGACTCGTGAAGTTGCCATTGTCACCACCCGCGATCGCCTGCAAATTCCCCCCATTGAATATTTCTGGAAATTGGTACATGAATTAATCCCCCCAGAGGTAGACTCGGAGTTAGAAGAACTGGGGATAAAATGCTTAATTGGTTAACATCAAATGGCTAACAATTCCTCAAAGTATCCGCTTTCGATTATACTGGTTTTCTCTTCTGTTCACTATATCACACCAACCAACTAAATGAGCGATCGCTTTAGAACATTACTGAAAAAAGTGGGAAGCGGAACCCACACCAGCGCAGCCCTAACTCGCGAAGAAGCCGCCGAAGCCTTACGCATGATGTTACACCAAGAAGCAACACCCGTACAGGTAGGGGCTTTTTTAATCGCCCACCGCATTCGGCGACCCACGGGAGAAGAATTGGCGGGAATGCTAGATGTTTATGCAGAATTAGGACCCCATTTAACTAATGCTGTGCGTCCTCCGATGATTTTAACTCATCCCTATGATGGGCGATCGCGTACTGTTCCCATGACCATTCTCACCGGGTTAATTCTCAGCGCCGCCGGAGTCCCGACCATTTTGCATGGAGGCGATCGAATGCCGACCAAAGAGGGGATTTGTTTACATGAAATTTGGCAAAAATTAGGCATAAATTGGGAAGGAATTAGCCTAATTAGAATGCAGGAAATCTTCCAGACCACCGGTTTAGGCTTTATTCATCTTCCCACCCATTTTCCCCTAGCTATGAACCTAGTGGGACCCCGCCGAGAAATTGGGAAACGTCCGCCTATTGCTACCTTAGAGTTAATGTGGTCTCCCTATTTAGGAGATGCAACTATCGCCTGTGGCTATGTTCACCCTCCCACGGAATCAATGTTCCGAACCGCTCTAGAATTGCGAAATCAGCGGCAATTTATCACGGTTAAGGGATTAGAAGGCAGTTGTGATTTACCCCGCGATCGCACCTGTATTATTGGCATCAACCGCCCCAGTATAGACAACCCGGAAACCTCGACTTTTGAACGTCTGTTATTGCATCCCCATGATTATGGTTATGGGGGGAAAGAAGTTCCTCTTAATTCCCTAGATGAACTGATTAATAATATCAAGGCTGTCTTGGAGGGGGAACCGGGAGAATTAATGCAGGCTGCTATTTGGAATGGGGGTTTTTATCTGTGGTGTGCGGGAGTTTGTTCGGACATAGAAACAGGTCTGAAACACGCGCAGGAGTTACTAACTCAAGGGATGGTAGCCCAGAAATTAGAAGCGATCGCCTAGGGGCGGGTTCTGCTGTCAATTAAATCTCTCGGCGAGAAGACTAATAAACCCGCCCTCTATTGATAATTGATATAGCGTTTCTCATATCCATAAGGTACAGCCCACTCAAAGAGAAGCCGCTGCGCGTCTACACCCCAAACCCCTCTCCCCATACGGGAGAGGCTTGTCCTGAGCTTGTCGAAGGGGGCTTTGAAAAGTACCTCACCAATCCACCGAATCGCTATATAACCACCCATACCAATGGTTTAATTATGGAGCATAATGCCCCATTTATCAAGGTAATTAATCCACCCCTTGAATAGGTGCAAAACCTTGTCGCTGGATGTTCTCGGTAATAGTGCGAGGTTCCAAAAATTGCAGGAGATAATCAGGTCCCCCTGCCTTGGAACCCACACCAGAGAGTTTAAAGCCACCGAAGGGTTGACGGGAAACGATCGCCCCGGTAATTCCCCGGTTAATATAGAGATTTCCCACTTCAAAATCAGCCTTAGCTTGCTGAATATGAGAGGGGGTGCGAGAATACAAACCCCCCGTCAAAGCATAATTAGTCCCGTTAGCAATATCCATCGCCTCATCAAAATTTGAGGCTTTCATCACCGCTAACACCGGACCAAAAATCTCTTCTTGGGCAATTTTCGCAGTAGGAGAAACATTAACAAACACGGTCGGACCGACAAAATAACCTGTGTCTGGTGTATCTAAGGCGATCGCCATTTCTGCTTCTTGTTTACCTATCTCAATGTATTCTTTAATCTTGGTTTGGGCGTTATGGTCAATCACCGGACCCACAAAGGTACTAGGATCAGCCGGATCACCCACATTAAGCGATCGCACCGCCTCCACCAACCGCGACACAAACACATCATAAACAGGCTCTAAAACCACCACCCGCGAACAAGCAGAACATTTTTGACCCGTATAACCAAAAGCCGAATAAACAACTCCCGCCACCGCTTGATCAAGGTCTGCACTTTCATCAACAATAATGGCATTTTTGCCACCCATTTCCGCCACTACTCGCTTCAGGTGTTTTTGTCCCGGTCGCAAAATCGCCGCCTCTGCATATATCCAACAACCGACTTCCTGAGAACCTGTAAAAGTAATCATCTGAACATCAGGATGTTTAACTAAATGAGCCCCCACCGTTGAGCCCTTACTAGGGATAAATTGAAACACCCCATCAGGAACCCCAGCTTCCACCAAAATCTCGGCAATTTTCGCACCAATAATAGCAGAAGTTTCCGCCGGTTTTAACAGGGTACAATTTCCGGTGACTAAGGAAGCGACAGTCATCCCCACCGGAATAGCTAGGGGGAAATTCCAGGGAGAAATGACTAAGGAGATACCACGAGGTTGATAGGAATAGCGATCGCTTTCCCCCGCTGTATCATAAATATAACCCTCGTCTAGCCGTTCCATTTCCGCCGCATAAAAACGGCAAAAATCAATGGCTTCCGACACTTCCGCATCACACTGAGATAAGGCTTTACCTACCTCAAAAACCATCCAGCCACATAATTCATGGCGACGTTGTTCGAGCAATTCTGCCGCCTTTCGTAAGACAGCGGCGCGTCGGCTAACGGGGGTCTTTTTCCAGCTAGGAAATGCAGCTTTAGCAGCGGCGATCGCTTTTTCCGCTTGTTCAATATTAGCCAAACCAATTTTGCCGACTATTTCCGTAGGTTTAGCCGGGTTAACGGAATCCACAAAAGTCTCTGTATTTTCCGATTTACCATTAATCAAAGGTAAGTAGGTTTTACCCAACTGCGATCGCACAGTTTCCAATGCAGCCAAAGCGCGATCGCGAATAATTGCATCCGCATAATCACTATCCGCCGCATTCGGAAATACAGGTTTCCAAGTCTGGTGAATTGTGCTATCATTATCACCAACAGGAGGCGCTAATAGTTCTTCTAAAGGTCGCTGTTCTGAACTTTGGCGAATAAAAGAAGAATTAGCCGTATTTTCTAACAGTCGCCGAATTAGATAAGACATCCCCGGTAGTAGTTTACCATAGGGACAATACATCCGCACTCGATAACCTTTAGCCGCCAATTGTTTCGCGAGTTGGTCTCCCATACCATAAAGAACTTGCATCTCAAAGGCGCGTTGGGGTACTTTGAGCGTTTCCGCTATGGCGATCGCTTTCGCCTGTGAACGGACGTTATGGCTACCGATAGCAGAATAAATATAGGCGTGATTTTCCAACATTAATTGGGTCAGCTTTTCGTAATTAGCATCAGTCGCCGCCTTATCATTAAATACTGGTTGTAGCCAGTCATTTTGCATCGCCTTGATAGTTTCCTGGTCCCAATAAGCGCCTTTTACCAGTCTTACTGTCACCGGATATCCCCGCAATTTTGCCCATTCAATAATCCCTTCTAAGTCTTTCGGGCTATCGCGTAGGTACGCTTGAACCGTTACGCCGATATCAGTGCGATCGCGAAATTCCTCTTCCATTAACAGATTTTTGAGGATGCTTAAAGTTAGGTCCTTATAGGCGTATTGTTCCATATCAAAATGCACCGCCGCCCCAACTTCTTTCGCCCGTCTTAATAGGGTGCGAATGCGATCGCTTACCTTCGCCTCACTTCCCTTAGCATCAAGGGGGTCAAACTGCGAATAAAAAGCCGTCAACTTCACCGAAACCTGCACCCTAGGAATAGCCTTTCCGTCCGCTTCATCAATTAGGGGAACTGTTGACCAGCGCTGCGCCGCCGCCGACAGTTTTTCCATTAATTCCAAGTAACTATTCAGATATGATTCCGCTTCCGTTTCCGTAATCACCGCTTCCCCGAGCAGGTCTACAGTAAACCCCAGTTTATCTTTACGCAACCTTTCCAGAGTTTTGATAATTTGCGGAATATCCGCCCCCGCGATATATTTCTGAGCCAGAGTTTCTACCGCCGGAGCTACTGTGGTAGCAGCCATTTTCCCAGCTACAGAGTCCGGGTTAGCAAAATTAAGCAGCTTTTTCAGCGAGTCCGGGAGTTCCACCTCTTCCGCCGTTAGGTATTCCTGAAGGTGAGTCGCAATTTCCGGTTTACTACGCAGCGCCGGTAAACAGTCAATAAAATGAAACAATTGCACCCGCAAACCGGGGTTAGACATCGCCCAGTCCAGGATTTTGTCATCCAAACGCATCTGGTCTTGGATTTTACCAAACAGAGACTGTTTTTTCTGTTGTGTCGCCCCTAGAAGTTCTTGGGCGATTTCTTGGGTTTTGGGTTCGTAAGTATTATTAGATAGTTGTGCAACCACGGGTTATTGAGTGTCAGAAATGGTGAACATTGATATCATACCCGCCCTCAAACCGACGGGGACTCCCAAACCTCACGATTTGGGTTACAGCGATCTACCCCCAAAGGGACAGATTTAATCTGTTGGGCTCTAACGATACCGAGCCTAAACTCCTAGGGCCAGAAGCGCCGCCAAAATATCCATGGGATTTTTCCCCTTGTCGGTAAAATCTCCCCTCTGCTCGCTAATCTTACCATGAATCAGATCCACCATTCACCCGCCTTGATCCCTGGTTTGGGGCGACTCAGACACTCCCAAACCCCTCCCCCTCTTGACTCCATTTAAATCTGCTCTCTGCTGCATAACTCTCTACCCACACCGCCATAGTCACCCTTACTCATGCGAATCATGCTAGTAATGCGAATCATGCGATCGCCACCACATCACCCCAAAACCCCCCCTTAGTCATCAAATTTTCCCACAATCTCCAAATCTATGATAAAATAAAAACCATTTATTTTTGTCTGTGGATTCAATCCCTCCCACAAGTTCCCACTATTGCATTAATGGGACTAACTTTTGGGAGCAGTTTGTTATCCCAATGTTCATTTACCCCAAAAATAACCCTTTTGCTAAAATTAGGGTCTGGGGTATGTTTGCTTATTTTGAGGAAAACCACATAAAATTAGCCGACAAATCCCTGTGGATCAAAAATTAGTTAGTTTCTTCCCAATAGATAATTTTGTGTTATCATCTATTCATTAACCTTTATTTGTCCGGGAATATCTGGTGATTTAACCATGATCAAAAAAATTTTGTGTTCCACCCTGTCCGCTAGTTTTTTAGCAGCTACTATGTCAGGTTGTACTCAGGCTGCTGAAACTGCCGGAGTTTCCTGCGCCGAAGTCACCGAAGCCGAAATCGCAGCATTGTTCGATCGCTGGAATACTTCCCTAGCTACCCTAGATCCTGATCAAGTAGTAGCTAACTATAGCCCCACAGCCGTATTACTGCCAACCGTTTCCAACACTCCCCGCACCGACCATGAAAGCATTAGAGACTATTTTGTGGACTTTCTGCCAAATAATCCCCAAGGAGTGATTAACACCCGGACTATTGCCCTTGGTTGTAACAAGGCTTATGACGTGGGAGTTTATACCTTTACATTTACAGATGACCAAGGTCAAACCACCCAAGAAGTAGCCCGCTTTTCCTATGTTTATGTCTATAAGGATGGTGAATGGTTAATTGATCATCACCATTCATCCTTAATGCCAGAAACTGTAGCTAATTAGGCTTACCATCAAATTGCCTTCTACATTCTGGTGTATCTAGCCATCCCTTGATAATCATCGATATCACACCCATAAAAGATGGTTAAATATGAGCTTTTGATAGCCGATGCTCCAGAAATTTAACCCTCTGAGAGTGTACAGGCAAGGCAAGCCTTGTCTGTACAGCCTTTGAGTCAACCTCCCATGTATCGGGAACTATCAACCTTTCGAGCCATCCTCCGGTTTCTGAAAAACAGACGCGATCGGTTTGGCTTGCTTATCCGTTTCGTGATAAAACTTAAATTTCTCCATCGCCATACTCGCTGCCTGCACTACAGACGGATCGGGGTCTCGCAAACCTTGTTTAAGTATGGGAATCACGCGATCGCTTTTAATCATACCCAAGGCATAAATTGCCTCTTGACGCACTTGAGCGTTACTATCTTGGCTCAGTTGAGTTAGCGTAGGAATCGCTTGTTGGATTTCTGCACGTAAGCCGTGGGTGCTTGCTAGTCTACCCAAAGTCGCCGCCAATTGAGTGCGTATTTCTGTATCCGCGTGTCGAGTATAGCCAACCAAGTTAGCAATAGCTGCCAGGTTTTGCGATTCTCCAATTTTAGCGATCGCTATCAGCAAGTCCTCCTTCTCATCCCTGCTATGTCCAGTAACTTTCAGATTTAGCGGAGGCTTAACCGAACCTACTGCCATTAAACCATCAGCCATCGCCGATTCTTCTACCTCTTCCGACACTTCCGCCACTTCCGCCACCGCTTCCGTCTCTTCTAGTGTCTCTTCTGGTGTAGCCGCTTCTGTCGGTGTCTGGGAGACCATTAAATCGACTAAATCGACTAAATCGACCATTAAACCATCAGCGATCGCCGATTCTTCTACCTCTTCCGCCACTTCCGCCACTTCCGCCACTTCCGCCACCGCTTCCGTCTCTTCTAGTGTCTCTTCTGGTGTAGCCGCTTCTGTCGGTGTCTGGGAGACCATTACATCATCAGCGATCGCCGATTCTTCTACCTCTTCCGACACTTCCGCCACTTCCGCCACCGCTTCCGTCTCTTCTAGTGTCTCTTCTGGTGTAGCCGCTTCTGTAGCTGCTTCCGCTTCACTTTCTGCCAACAACTCAGGCAAAAATTCCAAACGCTCATGCAGCGACTTTATCATCTGCTCAGTTTGAGACTGCATAGCTCGCACCAGTTCTTCAGTTCCCGCGCGAATTTCATCATTATATTGTTCTTCCAGGTTATCAATAGCATTTTGAATCTGAGTCTCCTGATCTTGTTCAAGATCAGCCCGTAGCTTCTGAATTTCTTGTTCACTGTGCTGTTGAATATTTTTGAGAGTTTCGCGAATTTCCTCCTTAGTAGTATAGTTGTCTTGCTCAAGTTGTTGTAGTTGGTTATCATAAGTCGCGATATATTCTTCCATCTTCTGAGTGCGATCTTGACTTTCGCTAATCTCGTGATCCATATCATGAAGTTGAGTTTCATAGCCTGTTAAAGACTCACCCATTTCATGAAGGCGAGTTTGGCTGGCTTGTAGATCTTGATTGACCTCTTCTAATTGAGTCTGATATCCACTCAAAAACTCATTCAATTCCTCAACCTTGCGTTCACGGCTATATAATTCCTCAGTCAAATTTCCCAACTCTTGCTGATACTCCCTCAACTGCTGGTTAGCTTCTTGAAGTTCCTCCTCACGGCTTTGTACCTGGTTGGTAAGCTCCTCAATATGGGACTGATAATATTGAGTTAGGGATTCATTGCTTTTTGTCAATTCATCTTCCTGTTCTTGTTTTAGCGTTTCTGTCATCTCTCGCAGTTGGCGATCGTAATCATCTCTTAGGGACTGGACCATTTCCTGAATCCTGACTTGATGGGCTTTCTCTAATTCCTCAGCCGAGAGGCGAATTTGTCGCTCATATTCTTCTCTCTGCTGGGTCAGGCGACGCTCTAACACAGTATAGCTAACCCCTAACCCAGCCAAACTGCCAATAATTAACATAATCAGTAAACTAATCAAATCCATAGCTAATCTCCCAATTTTTGGTAAAGTTATAGAGCAATCATCTAATCAAACCAGTTTCTAATAGCTGTGTGTCCCCAGAGTATCTAAATACGTTACCAGATTATAATCGTGTCTAACACAACTCACGAAAAACCCGACCTCCTTCGCGCCCATTTACTCATCTCTGGACGGGTGCAAGGTGTCGGTTACAGGTATTATACTCGCCAAGTTGCCACTCAAAAGGGAGTCAACGGCTGGGTGAAAAATTTGCCCGATGGTCGGGTCGAGGCAGTTTTTGAGGGTAGTCAAGCCCAAGTCCAGACAATGATTGAATGGTGTCACCAAGGACCTCCCTCCGCTCAACCTACACAGGTTAAGGTAGAGTATCAGCGAGCCGAAGGACTCTACAGCTTTGATATTCTCTACCATTAGCCTCAAAATCACCCATAGCGCGACTTAGATAAAATTAGAGCCTACCTTCAACAAATTCTTCTAGGCGCTTGAGTCCAGTTTCAATATTTTTTAAACTCGTGGCGTAGGATAAGCGAATGTGATCATCTGTTCCAAAAGCCAAGCCAGGAACTGTAGCCATTTGCTTTTCTTCTAACAAAGCATTGCAGAAGTCTACCGACCCTAAGCCGATTTTCCCGATATTGACATACATATAAAATGCGCCGTAGGGTTTAACACAGCTAATTCCGGGAATAGCGTTAAGTAGTTCATACATAACCTTCCGGCGTTCAGCAAAGGCTTGTCGCATGGTTTCTACACAGTCGAGGGGACCTTCCAAAGCAGCGATCGCTCCATATTGAGCAAAAGTGCAGACATTAGAGGTACTATGGCTTTGAATCCGGGTCATCGCCCCAATAATAGTTTTATCCCCAGCCAGATAACCTAAACGCCATCCAGTCATAGCAAAGGACTTAGCGAAACCGCTGCTAATCAGCGTCTGTTTATGGACTTCTGGGTGAGTCGCTGCTATACTCAGATGTTGCGCGCCATCATAGAGAATTTGGGAGTAAATCTCATCAGAGACCACCAAAATCCCCGACTCTACCACCACTTGCGCTAACGCTTTCAGTTCATCCGGGGTGTAAACCATCCCCGTCGGGTTTGAGGGCGAGTTAAGGACAAATAGTTTAGTTTTCGGGGTAATCGCTTGTCGCAGTAATTCTGGGGTAATCTTATACTCGGTAGCTGCATCGGTGGGCACAATGACCGGAGTCCCATCAGCCAGTTTTACCATTTCTGGGTAGCTTAACCAGTAGGGGGAAGGTATAATCACTTCATCCCCAGCCTCGATGATCGCCATCATCAACTCGGACAGGGAATGTTTCCCGCCATTGGTGACAATGATATTTTCGGCGCTATAATTAATACCCACCTCTTGAGTCAGACTGCGAGCGATTAATTCCCTCAGTTTGGGCTCTCCCGCTGCTGGACCGTACCGTGTCTTTCCTTCATCGAGTGCCTTTTTAGCCGCAGCGACTATGTGTTGGGGTGTGTCAAAGTCCGGTTCACCAACGCTGAAGTTGAGAACGTCGAGTCCCTCGGCTTTCATGGCCTTAGCCTTGGCTGATATCGCTAGGGTGACAGATTGGGGAACCTGTTCTACACGGGCTGCCAGCTTCATATCAAATTACTCTTTTTAGTAGTCTTAAACTAGAAATTCTACGGCGGGTGATGAATGTCTGCAAGCCTAATTGTTGGGCAATGATGACATTTTTTCAATTAGTTCAGGGTGCTATATCACATATTGCGTAATTTGTCAACCATCTGACTACAGTTGTGCTGAGTCCCATTGTTCCATAAGTCTGTCATCCCATCAAGTCCGGTTGACATGATCTCAAAAAAGGTAAACCATCAAATGTTAGACTTCCGATCTATAGATTCATTAATGTTGTATTCCTATTTCGATTCAGACAGCAACGATTCTAAATCCTTCGAGTTACCAGGGGCACGCCCTCACTATAACCCCGATCGCCCTGGTCAGGTTGAGCATATTTTTCTCGACCTAGTTTTCGATATTCCCGCCCAAAGTTTTCAGGGGACTTGTACTATTACCCTAAATCCGATCCGCAGTGGTATTAATACCCTCACCCTCGATGCGGTAGATATGGAAATTAATCAAGTCAAAATTGGTAAGCATGAGGTAGATTTTGACCATGATGGTCAACAATTACAGATTCATCTTAACCAACCCACAGAGGTTAATCAAACTCTGAAAATAGCGATCGACTACACTGTTGATCATCCTCAACGAGGTCTGTATTTCATCGGACCCAATTCAGATTATCCTGATAAACCGATTCAAGTTTGGACTCAAGGAGAAGATGAAGATTCCCGCTTCTGGTTTCCCTGCTTTGACTATCCTGGACAGTTAGCCACCTCAGAAATTAAAGTCCGGGTTCCCCAGGAATTTTTGGCTATTGCTAATGGTGAATTAATCGCCACGAAAACTAAGGGCGATGACCAAATTTATCATTGGTTACAAAAGCAGGTTCACCCCAGTTATTTGATAACTTTAGCTGTGGGTAAGTTTGCGGAAATAAAAGATGAGTATAATCAGATTCCGGTGGTTTATTATGTGGAAAAAAATCGCCAGGAAGATGCTCAACGTAGTCTGGGTAAAACCCCAGCTATGATTGAGTTTTTATCTCAAACTTTTGGCTATGATTATCCCTATCCCAAATATGCTCAAGTCTGCGTTGAGGATTTCATTTTTGGAGGTATGGAAAATACCTCGACAACTCTGTTAACCGATCGCTGTTTGTTGGACGAACGCGCTACCGTAGATAACCGCAATACAGAAAGCCTGGTAGTCCATGAACTCGCCCATCAATGGTTTGGTGATTTAGTGGTAATTGCCCATTGGTCTCACGCTTGGATTAAGGAGGGAATGGCTACTTATTCCGAGGTACTCTGGACTGAACATGAATATGGTGCCGATGAGGCGGCTTATTACCGATTAAATGAAGCCCGTAGCTATTTTTCTGAGGATTCTTCCCGCTATAGTCGTCCCATTGTAACTCACGTTTACCGAGAAGCGATTGAACTTTATGATCGCCATCTTTATGAAAAAGGTGCTTGTGTTTATCACATGATTCGGGCAGAATTGGGAGATGAGTTATTTGCGAAAGCTATTCATACTTTTGTGCAGGATAACGCCCATAAAACTGTGGAAACTGTGGATTTATTGAGGGCGATCGAAAAGGCGACAGGACGAAATTTGCTGTTCCTGTTTGATCAATATGTCTATCGTGGTGGACACCCTAAATATAAGGTTTCCTATTCCTGGGATAATGATAGCAAAATTGCTAAGGTGACTATTAAACAAACCCAGGCGAAAGATAGTGAGAAACTCAGTGAGGCGAATTTGTTTAATTTGAAAATCCCTATAGGTTTTGGCTACACTAAAAAATCTAAGGGAAAATCCAAAAAGAAATCCACTGAGGTGGACTTGAAAACGGTGACTGTACAAGTTAGCGATCGCGAACAGAGTTTTTACTTTCCTTTGGAAGAGAAACCTAACTTTATCAGTTTTGATGTGGGTAATAATTTCCTAAAAACTGTGACTTTAGATTATCCAGTAGCTGAGTTAAAGGCACAGCTTCAGTTTGACCCAGACCCAATTTCCCGGATTTATGCCGCCCAAGCCTTAGCTAAAAAAGGGAATTTGGCATCGGCTAAAGCCTTGGGAGAGGCGATGGTTTCTGAACCTTTCTGGGGAGTCCGGGTTGAGGTAGCTAAACAGTTAGTGAAGGTTAAACTTGATCAGTCTTTTGATGGCTTGGTTGCTGGTTTAAAAGATGAAAATCCACGAGTGCGGCGGGCGGTGGTTAATGCTTTGGCAGAAATTCACACGGCTGCAAGTTATCAGGCGATTAAACCTCTGGTGGAAAATGGTGATCCTAGTTATTATGTGGAGGCTAGTGCTATACAGGCGATCGCGAAAATAGCGGCGGGAAACACGGAGGATGAACCTACAGAAGCTGAGGCGATCGCTTTGTTAGAAATGGTATTACAAGAAAGGGCTGGTTGGAATGAGGTAGTCCGGTCTGGGGCGATTTCGGGTTTGAGTCAAATGAAAACTTCAGAAATGGCTTTAAATCTGATTTGGAAATATACCGCTAATGGTGTTCCTCAAGCCCTGCGTTTAAATGCAATCTCTAGTCTAGGTCGCATTTCCACAGGTCAAAATAACATCAATCTTGAACGTATTATTCAACGGCTTGAAGAACTAGCTAAAGAAGATTTCTTCTTAACTCAGATATCTGTGGTAACCGCTTTAAGCCAGATGGAAACTCCCAAGGCGATCGCGATTTTGAATGACCTAGCAGAACACACCATGGATGGACGGGTCAGGCGCAGGGCGGAAGAGGCTGTGCAAAAAGTCCAAAAAAACCTTGGTTCAGACAAGGCTATTAAGCAGTTACGCGAGGAACTCGACAAAATGAAAAAGGAAAATCAAGAACTACGAAGTCGCCTAGAAAACTTAGAAGCTAAAACTAAGTAATCGCCATCATGTTGGGGTAATTAGTAAATTACCCCAAGGCGGAAATTCCGGTTGATATTTATTCGGGCTGATGGCTTTGTAGCCATTCCAGCAAATCATCTATCTCCGAAAAGTCTAGTAATGCTTCTCCTAACTCCTCTAATGCGGGTAATGGTAACTGATTGATTTGACCGATGACCGTTTCTGGCAAACTGCCTAATCTCCTATTTAGCAGCCGTAAAATTAGGGATTTTTCTCCTTCGGTTGCCCCCTGTTGTAATCCCTGTTGTAATCCTTCTTGTAATCCCTGTTGTAATCCTTCTTGTAATCCTTCTTGTAATCCCTGTTGTAATCCTTGTTGTAATCCTTGTTGTAATCCTCGTTCAAGGGCTTCTTCCCAAATGTCTTGATAAATTACTGATTCTTGCATAATTTCTTGCCTCAATAATCGTTTAATCAACACTTTGTCTAATACCAAACCCGCCAGAATCGCTGTGGATGCTGCCACGTTATTTTGGGTTCTCCGGTCAGCGATCGCATTAATTTGTTCAGCTACCCGCTCTAATAACCTTTGGCGATCGCCCGTTTGAGCTAGTATCGCAAAAGGTAATAATCCCGGCACATTTATAAACGTATCTACAGGTTCTTCCCAGAGTCTAATTACCTGAAATTTATGGCGAGTTGGAGACTAGCCATCCCACCAAATCATCTATCTCCGAAAAGTCTAGTAATGCTTCTCCTAACTCCTCTAATGCGGGTAATGGTAACTGATTGATTTGACCGATGACCGTTTCTGGCAAACTGCCTAATCTCCTATTTAGCAGCCGGAAAATTAGGGCTTTTTCTCCTTCAGTTACCCCCTGTTGTAATCCTTCTTGTAATCCCTGTTGTAATCCTTCTTGTAATCCCTGTTGTAATCCTTCTTGTAATCCCTGTTGTAATCCTTCTTGTAATCCTTCTTGTAATCCCTGTTGTAATCCTTGTTGTAATCCTTGTTGTAATCCTCGTTCAAGGGCTTCTTCCCAAATGTCTTGATAAATTACTGATTCTTGCATAATTTCTTGCCTCAATAATCGTTTAATCAACACTTTGTCTAATACCAAACCCGCCAGAATCGCTGTGGATGCTGCCACGTTATTTTGGGTTCTCCGGTCAGCGATCGCATTAATTTGTTCAGCTACCCGCTCTAATAACCTTTGGCGATCGCCCGTTTGAGCTAGTATCGCAAAAGGTAATAAACCCGGCACATTTATAAACGTATCTACAGATTCTTCCCAGAGTCTAATTACCTGAAATTTATGGCGCGTTTGAGACTAGCCATCCCACTAAATCATCTATCTCCGAAAAGTCTAGTAATGCTTCTCCTAACTGCTCTAATGCCGGTAATGATAACTGATTGATTTGACCTATGACCGTTTCTGGCAAACTGCCTAATCTCCTATTTAGCAGCCGTAAAATTAGGGCTTTTTCTCCTTCAGTCACCCCCTGTTGTAATCCTTCTTGTAATCCCTGTTGTAATCCCTGTTGTAATCCCTGTTGTAATCCTCGTTCAAGGGCTTCTTCCCAAATGTCTTGATAAATTACTGATTCTTGCATAATTTCTTGCCTCAATAATCGTTTAATCAACACTTTGTCTAATACCAAAC
>Ga0213835_100568_pt1 | contig 32288 bp, 22 predicted proteins | sample SWPATP01_FD_160576 | JGI IMG/M metagenome (GOLD analysis project Ga0213835, IMG submission 160576) | Coastal seawater microbial communities from Marineland, Florida, United States - SWPA TP0 #1 | ecosystem: Environmental > Aquatic > Marine > Coastal | place: USA: Florida | collected 2016-08-05
ATTATCTAAGATATGACTCCATCATATCCCGATTCGCTCGGCTTGTCAACCCCCTGGAGCGCTGACGGGCTGGGCTATTTTTTTTTTTGAAAAAATAAACATTAATCAGTTTAATCAGTGGCGATCGCTTTCGGGAGTTATGTTGGGAATTGATGGGGGGCGGGCGGGTTTATATAGTTACCCGGTGTGTCTTATGGCCTCAGAAGGTGCGTCACATCAGCAAGTTTTTCGTTTTCCCAGTGGCTGATCGGATGTGACGCACCCTACAGCACTCTGGGGCGGGTGTAGATAGTTGGCTGGTTTTTCCCGTGGCCGATCGCGCACCCGCCGGCCCCTACAGCACTCTGGGGCGGGTGTAGATAGTTGGCTGGTTTTTCCCGTGGCCGATCGCGCACCCGCCCCTACAACTAATTTTATCCCAAAAAATAAAAAAAAATTATCCTTGCGCCCCCGCGCCACTTTTTTTTGGGGAACCCTTGCTTTTGGGCGGCGCTTCTGCTACTATATTAAATAATGGGATAGTTGCAATTTTTTTATTAAAGTCATGCCTCCCATTATCTAGGATATGACTCCATCATATCCCGATTCGCTCGGCTTGTCAACCCCCTGGAGCGCTGACGGGCTGGGCCATTTTTTTTTTTTGAAAATAAATCAACTGAAAAATGGCTGAATTTCCTGGGGGTGCAAATCTCGCCAGTGACCAGGTTCAAGTGAATTGAGAGTCAAATGAGCGATCGCGACACGAACCAGTCGCAAAGTAGGGAAGCCAACGGCGGCGGTCATGCGTCGAACCTGACGGTTGCGTCCTTCAGTTAAAGTAATTTCGAGCCAAGCGGTAGGGACATTTTGGCGAAATCTAATGGGAGGGATACGAGGGGGAAGAAGTGGCTCAGTTAATAGTAGTTGAACCCTCGCTGTTCGGGTGCGATAATTTTGAATGGTGATTCCCTGCCGCAGTTGTTCTAAGGCTTGTGTAGTGGGTATTCTTTCGACCTGAACCCAGTAAGTACGAGGATGAGCAAATTCTGGCTGGCCAAGTCGATATTTAAGTTTGCGATCATCAGTGAGTAAAAGTAACCCTTCACTATCAAGGTCTAGTCGTCCGACTGAGTAGACGGAAGGAATGGGAATGTAATCTTTCAAAGTTTGTCGAGACTGAGCATGAGAATCACGATCAGTAAACTGACTGAGGACATTATAGGGTTTATAGAACAAGATATATCGATAAGCCATGCAGAAAAGTCTAGGACATGGTGTGCAGAACAAAGCGATCGCGTCCTTGAGCCTTAGCTTGATATAAGGCAGTATCAGCCATAGCAATGAGATGTTCAAGCTGAATATTGCTATTAGGCAAAACACTCACGCCGCCCATGCTGACACTAATATATTCACTAATAGGGGAAGTTTCATGAATCCTCTGTAATTGTAGGATTTGCTCACGAATTGTGTCAGCCACATTACACATACCCTCAGCATCAGTATTGGGGAGAATTATAGCAAACTCCTCGCCGCCATAACGAGCGACCAGATCCCCAGGTCGTCTAATAGATCGAGCCAAAGCCTGGGCCACCTCTTGTAAACAGCGATCGCCCTCTTGGTGTCCATAAGTGTCATTGTAGTGCTTAAAAAAGTCTACATCACACAAAATTAAAGAGATAGGGGTACATTCGCGGATGCACCTACGCCACTCTGTCATTAAATAGGTATCAAACTGTCGGCGATTAGGAACCTGAGTTAAGCCATCAAGAGTAGCCAGGCGTTCAAGCTGTTGATAAAGTTCAGCTTGTTGAATAGCAATTCCCAACTGTACAGCTAACTGCTTGATAAAATCGACTGCAGTTGACTCCCATTCACGGGGACCAGAACAATGCTGCACCATGAGCAACCCCCAGAGGCGATTATAAGGTGCATTGGCAACAAACCCCAACTCAGCAGAAGTCTCACTGTGCCTTCGGGTCAAAATGGGAACGACCAAATTAGCCTGTACTTGAAACTCTGATAACAAACGAATATCGCATCGAGTGAAATCTTGAGTGGATATATCAGCCATAGCTTGGACTTGACCCTGGGTGAACCCAGCCAGATAGTGGGGAGTCCAGCAATCTTCGGTGACAATAGTTCCGACGACAGACTTCCACCCCGGGGCGACTGATTCGACGACCATCACGCCATTACCATCATCCTGAAATCGGTAGATCATTACTCGGTCAGTATTGAGAAACTCACGAACCTGAGCCACAGTAGTGTCTAAAATTTTATCCAATTTGAGCGATCGCCGAATGCGTTGAGTAATGACAAGCATCAACCGTTGACGTTCGGCTTGCTGTTGGAGATTTTCCTCAGCCTGCTTGCGTTCAGTAATATCTTCGACCATACCCTCATAGTAGAGTAGTTGTCCTAAGCCGTCCCGGACGGCCCTAGCTTTTTCAGAAATCCAAATAATCTGATGATCGGCACGATAGACCTGGGATTCAAAATTAGTAATTGAATCGGACTCCTGTAATTGGCGAATAAACTCAGGGCGACGACCAGGATCAACATATAACTGGTGGCTAATGTCGGTCAGTTGAGCCATCATATCCTGGGGTGAATGGTAGCCATAGATTTTGGCTAAGGCTGGATTAACATTAATATAGTGACCGTCCCAGGTAGTCTGAAAAATACCCTCGATCGCATTTTCAAACAGACTACGATATTGATATTCGGCTTTTTGCAGGGACTCTAAGGCTTGTTTGCGTTCAGTAATATCTCGATAAGCACTCAAAAACAGCCTATCATCCTGATTTTGGACAATAGAGGTAGACACTAACAGAGTTTTCTGTTGTCCTGACTTAGTGCAAATGGTAGTTTCGACATCCCGCACGCCTGGCCGTTCTAAAATCTCATATAATCCAATCAGAGCATCTTGATGAGCTTGGGGGTCAGGATACAGAAGCGATAGGAAATCCTGAGAACTTTCTACTTCGGCTAGGGTGTAGCCAGTAATTTCCTCCATCTTGGAGTTATAGATCCAAAACTTTCCGGTCTGATTACTGAGGGTAATGCCTTCTCCGACAGTTTCGATGACACTGGTTAACTGTTGAGCGGTTTGGAAAATTTTTTCTTGTGTAGAAAGGCGTTCGCTGATATTAGTATTGACGCAGATCAACCCGACTAAATTACCCTGTGGATCTCGGATGGCATCTGCTCTCATGTGAACCGGAATTACTCGGCGGCTGCGGGTTAGCTTGTGGACTTCTCCTTGCCAAGAATACCCGGCTAAAATATGGCTCAGGACTGTTTCGGCGACGGTGGCATCAACATAAAGGGCTCTGTGACCTCCATGCTGGTTGAATTGTTCGACAGTTTCGTATTCAAATAAATCACAAAAGGCTCGGTTTTGATAAATTTGCACTCCGGTTGCGTCCATAATGGCGATCGCATCGGTGGTGCTATCGACGGCTTTACGAATTCTTAATAGGGTTTCTTCGGCTTGTTTGCGATCGGTGATATCTTCGGAGGTGACTAAAATGGCAACTATATTGCCGTTACTGTCATGAAGGGGAATGCGATTGGTTTCTAGGTAGACTATTTTACCATCTGGGCGGGTTCGGGTTTCGAGCTGCCGATATTGAGGGATATTGGTTTCAATGACAGTGCGATCGCATTTTCGCAAATAATCAGCCATCTCCTTGGTTGAGGGTAAATCTTCATCGGTTAACCCGACAATTGCTTCTGAACTAATCACCCCAGCCTCTAAGGCCCCTCGGCGGTTACAGCCCAAATAAACGGAGTTGCGATCTTTCCAAAAAATCGCTTTTGGGATATTATCCATGACTAGCTGTAACATCTGTTGCGATCGCTCAAGGGCGGCTTCTGCTTTCTGGCGTTCCTGAATTTGTTGCTGGAGTTTCTCATTGGTTTCCAGCAGTTGAGTTGTCCGGTCATCTAGGATGTCTTGCAGATGGTAACACAGATGTAAGAGTTCTTCTGATGCTCGGCGGCGTTCGGTAATATCAATGGCAGAACCTGTATAACCTAAAAACTTACCGTTAGCTGTCCATTGGGGCACTCCGGTATTAAATATCCAACGATACTGATGATCAAACCTTCGCAGCCGATATTCCTGTTGAAAGGGTTTGCGATCGCCGAATGCTTGCCAGTAAGTGATTAAACAATTTTGGCGATCTTCAGGATGTACCCCCCGGAACCAGCCCTCTCCCCGTTCCATTTCTAAGGAACGTCCGGTAAACTCTAACCAGTCTTCATTAAAAAATGTATAGGAACCTTCTGCATTACAAGCCCAGATTAGCACAGGTGTAGGTTCAGATAGCCCGGCAAACCTTTTTCTTTCTTGTTCAATTGCTGTTGCCAATCGGTGCAAGTTACCATCAAAATGGTAATAGTGTTCAGAGTCTAACTTGTCTTGATCATGAAAACGACTAAAATCACTCATTTTTACGTTGATCATAAGCCATTAGATTAAATTGTCATTCGGAACATTCTACTATGATATTTCCTGCCAATTCTGTACTGTCCTGTACGACAATCTTAACAATTTTGTGCTAAAATATCACGGATGATTAAACATTGCCGGAAAAATTTTTATATAAGGATAACTCCCAGTTATACACCGATAAAAATCTGAGTTATGGGGGGAGAATATGGTAATGAGAATTGAGGATAACAGTTGAGTCAACAATTGGGGATCAAGCATTTTTAGGGGGATGACCTATTCTAGTCATCTTAATTTTATAACCAGTCTTGATATTTTTTTGTATTGGTTTATACTTTTATCGTAACTTTATTTAATCACAAATGTCAACATCAAAGTATCGAATTGGTATAGTATTTGGAACCAGACCAGAAGCGATTAAAATGGCCCCACTGGTCCAAAAGTTTCAACAAAATTGTAATTATGAAACCCGAGTGATTTTAACAGGTCAACATCGGGAGATGGTCGAGCAAGTGATGGAGCTTTTCGATATCAAGGCCGATCGCAATCTGGAAATCATGCAGCACCAGCAAACCCTGACGGACATTACCTATCGTAGCTTACAAGGGTTAGGAAATATTTTTGAGCAAATCCAACCTGATATGGTTTTAGTCCAGGGGGATACGACAACAGCCTTTGCTGCGGCATTAGCGGCCTTTTATCAAAAAATTCCTATTGGCCATGTAGAGGCGGGACTCCGAACTGATGACTTATTTAATCCCTATCCTGAAGAAGCGAACCGCCGTCTAATTTCTCAACTGAGTAGATTAAACTTTGCACCTACGGAGAAAGCGGTTGAAAACCTGATCAAATCTGGGGTAGTCGGGGAAATTTATCAAACCGGAAATACAGTGATTGATGCTTTATTATCTGTTGCTAAAACCCAACCCAAATTAGATATTCCCAATCTTAACTTAGAAGAAAATCGACTAATTTTAGCGACAGTTCACCGCCGAGAAAATTGGGGAGAACCCCTAGAGGGGATTGCGGAAGGATTTTTAAAAACTCTTGATCAGTATCATGACACAATTATACTGCTACCCCTACACCGTAACCCGACGGTGAGGGAACCCCTACAGGCAATGTTAGGAGGACATCCCCGGGTAATTCTCACGGAACCCCTAGATTATACTCAACTGGTAGCAGCGATCGCTGATGCTTATTTAGTGCTGACGGACTCGGGTGGACTCCAGGAAGAGGCACCGAGTTTAGGGAAGCCTGTGTTAGTGTTACGAAAAACTACGGAACGTCCTGAAGCGATCGCGGCCGGAACGGCTAAATTAATAGGAACCGACCCTGAAGATATCCTCAGAGCCACTAGCGAACTCCTGGGGGACCGAGAGGCTTACCAAAAAATGGCAACCGCTATTAACCCCTTTGGAGACGGTCACGCCGCCTCACGCATTATGGAACATATCGATGAGTATTTCAAGTTGGTTTAGGTTGGGTTAGCTTTAAACAAGTTTTGAATAGGCAGTAAATAATCGAAAAATACCATGTCAAACAGACTGAGTTATTGGGAATATTTACACCAAGAATTAAAACTGAATGCAGATATCCAATCTCAGTTAGTTGTTCTTGATTTATTTGCGGGTTGTGGCGGTTTTTCTCTAGGATTTAAAGCCGCAGGTTTTCAAACAATCGGTTATGAGATGTTAGCGGATGCTGCCGCCACGTATACTCGTAATCTTCAGGACCCATGTTATTGTCAAACTTTAGAAATTGGTCAAGATTTATGCAATCATCCTGATGTGATTATCGGAGGTCCTCCCTGTCAACCGTTTAGTGTAGGTGGATTACAAAAAGGTCCGAGAGACTCCAGGGATGGCTTGCCGATTTTTATAGATGCGATCGCACGATATCAGCCAGAAATCGCCATCTTTGAAAATGTGCGAGGAATGCTTTATAAAAATCGTCAGTATTTAGAGAAAATAGTTGCCGAACTTGAGAGGCTGAATTATCGGGTTGACATCAAACTTATCAATGCTGTTAATTATGGTGTTCCACAAAAACGAGAACGCCTGTTTGTTGTGGCTTATCAAACAGCATGGAATTGGCCAGAAGCTGAAACCTTAGCTATTCCTTATACGGCTGGAGATGCTATTTATGATACGGCTTCTACCATTCCTATAGGGGCAAAATTTCTCACGCCTAGTATGCTAGAATATATTGGCAGATATGAAGCAAAATCTAAATGTGTTAAACCTAGGGATATTTACCTTGATATTCCTTGCCGAACTCTGACCTGTAGAAACCTATCAGGCGCAACCAGTGATATGTTGCGATTGTTATTACCAGATGGCCGCCGGAGACGTTTAACAGTTAGGGAAGCTGCGAGATTACAAAGTTTTCCCGATTGGTTTGAGTTGGTGGGTTCAGAAAATTCTCAGTTTAATCAAATTGGTAATGCTGTACCACCTTTGTTAGCCAAAGCGATCGCTAAATCTGTGAAAATGACACTGGAGAATAAACCATCTCGACCCACAGATTATTTTTCTCCTTTTCCTCAACAGTTAAAATTACCATTTGCGTAAAGATGTCATCAAATAACCCAACCCCAAATCTTGAACAACTGATGTTAGAGGCACGTCAGTTAATGAAGGATTTAGGATTACCAGACAAAATGCAAGGAGATACTCCCATTTTTGTCCTGTTAGTTATGTTAGATATGAAGCCAGCCAAATCATGGTCTGAAGCTAATAATCAGAAATGGGGAATAACGCCATTGATGAATAAAATGCGAGAGTTGGGCTTTAAAAATTTAGCACCTAATACTCGTGAAAATATTCGCGATGACTGTGTTGGTCAACTGGTTGATGCTGAACTCGCTACCGAAAATCCAGACAAGCCTCGACCTAAGAATAGTCCTAAATACTGTTATCAAATAAATCAAGAAGTTCTATATTTAGTTAAAAAAATTGGCAGTGCAGATTATCCAATAGCACTTAATAATTTTTTGTCTAACTATCAAACAATAAAACATAAGTATCAAGCCAAAAGACAATCACAGAGGCTAAATGTCAAAATTGCTCATAATTTTTCTGTCAGTATAGCACCCGGTGGTCAAGGTGTTTTAATTAAATCAGTCCTTCAAGATTTTTGTAAATATTTTAATATTGATAAAGTTCTATATATTGATAATACTGTAGATACAGCCAGAGGTTATTCTCCATTTATTGATGAAAATTTAATTAATTATTTAGGTATAGACATTGACAAATTTAAAAATAGTTACGACAAGCCAGATATTGTGCTTTATAAATCTGATAACAAATATTTAATTATTATTGAAGCTGTCAAAACTGGTGGTGCAATTAATGTTGAACGTCGCGATCGTTTATTATCTTTGTTTGAAAATGTTGATGTAAAGTTATCATTCGTCAATGCCTTTGAATCTTTTAAGGAACTCAAAAGACTGACCAAAGAAATAACCAGGGAAACTCATGCCTGGATTATGGAGTTTCCCGATCACATGATACATTTCAATGGAGACCAGTATTTATTTCATTAATAAAAATTTCCAGAAACCCTAAATATTCCGAGACTAGGAGTGCTAAATATGTCTGTATCTGGTATAATTACATTATTGACAGACTTTGGTTTAAGTGATGTTTATGTGGGGGTAATGAAAGGGGTATTATCCCAAATTAACCCCCACCTAACTGTGATTGACTTAACCCATGAAATTCCTCCCCAAAATCTGATGGCGGCGCGGTTTTGTTTGATGAATGCTTACCCCTACTTTCCTGAAGGTACTGTTCACATTGCGGTAGTAGATCCGGGGGTGGGAACTGAACGGAAGGCGATCGCACTACAATTTACTAACGGATATGTTGTCGGACCTGATAACGGCTTATTCGGAGGTTTAATTAAGCAGTATGGTGTAATTACAGCAGTGGAATTAACTAATCATCAATACTGGCGAAATTCCCAACCCAGCACTACTTTTCATGGTCGAGATATCTTTAGTCCTGTGGCTGCTTATCTCGCCTCTGGTGTGCCAATTAGGGATTTAGGTACTGTGATTAATTCTGATACCCTCATTGACCTGTCAATACCAGACCTAGAAATCACAGAAACGAGCATTAAAGGCAGCATTCAATATATCGATCGCTTTGGGAATTTAATTACTAATATTCCGGGAGATATGGTAGCAGATAAATCCTGGACTGTTAGCTTTCCTGAATGCACCCCCAGTCCTAATATTAGCAGCCATAGAACCTATGGAGAAGTCGAACTAGGTCATCTTTTAACCCTCATTGGTTCCCACGGTTGGATAGAAATTGCGGCTAACGGAGATAGTGCTAAATCTCGGTTACAAATAGACTGGGGTGCAACAGTTCAAATCAACTATTGAAATCAACTATTCAAGGAATGCCAATTTTGATAATCTCGTTGCAGATAACTAGGAAGGCGAGATAGGTCTTTAATTTGTAGTTGTTCCGGTCGATAATATAGCATAGCCACTATGAGATAATTAAGCGATCGCGGTGTATCTAAACCCTGTCGGAGATGGTTTCCTACTTGTTGTAGAAAATCCCATTCATGTTGGGTTAACATTTCATTTTGCAGGCGACTATTTAACAAACTGCGATAGCCATCACCGAGGGGACTCTGATACATCTCCTCTAACTGGTGTTCAGGTAAATTGAGCCAAAACTGTGCAAATTGCCACCGCAGTTGTCGCAATTCTACGGTGATATTAGTATCTGTGGGGTCGATATTAAATAATTTGACACACCCAATTAATCGATTGACAAAAGTTGAGACATCTACAGCAGTGACCGTTGGTGTTACCTGGGGAGAATTGACAGGAGTTGGCTGGGTTTGAGTCGTGGCTAAGGTTTGTTTAATTTGAGCGATCGCATCGGCATTTTCAAACACTCGCTGATAATCAGGAAGCAACCAGGCGGGTAAACGATTAACCGCATCTCGCACCAGCATTTTACCAGGTTGAGAATACAACATCACCGCCATTAAACAATTAATTGCATGGGGTTCAGTCAGTCCCATAGCAGTTTTTGTCCAAGTCTTAACTAATGCTTGTTCTTCATCAGTTAAGGGTTGTTTTTGAATACCTCTATTGAGCAAAATTTGATAACCTTTACCTATCTGTTGTTGATAAAGATGTTCTAATTGTTCGGGTGGTTGTCTTAACCAGTATTCTACCATACCACGACGAATTTTGTGTAATTTATTTACCACCATAGTATTATTGGGGTCAAGTTCATAGAGATTAACTTGATCGACCAATTCCGCTAAAAACTGCTGTCGTTTTTGGGGATTATGTAAATCTATAACTTGCTGTTGAGATTGGTAATTTTGGAAGATTTGAGTTAACAAAGCTCCCATTTTCGCACCATAGGCGCGACTATCCAAAAACTCAGGATTAGCCGCCATTTTCTGTTGAATGGCTTGGCGTTTTAACTGTCGCAATTCGGGAGTATTTGCGAGGGTAACAGCCAAACTAATATAGGAGGATTCGCTGTCGGTAATTAAATCAGGAATCCCAAGCGATCGCATCATAGCGGCACCATGTTTAGAACGCAAAGTATCTCCATCTCTGACTACTACAGGTAATCCCACTTCTAGGGGATCCACTAAGGAGTTTGAGCCAGAGTGGGGGTAGGAATCTAAATAAATATCCCCCTGTTCTAAACAGGCTTTAACATCGGTACGGCTGGGAAGAGACTTAATCAGAACTAAGCGTTTGTCTTCAACTCCGTATTTGCTCAAGGTGGCGTACATTCGGCGGATAAATTGGGAACTAGCATAGTTGCTACTCCAACTAGGAGCAAAGGGATAAAGCACTAAAATGGAATTGGGAACTTGAGCGAGAATTTTCACCCAGGTTTCCCCTTGTTCTGGGATAATTTTATAGAAATTTGCGCCGGACATAAAGACAATTGTTTGGTCATTGGCTCCCCATTGGCTGCGGTGAGGCTTAACGGTGGCGGGTTGAGGTGCGATCGCATAATAGTTAAAACAAAAGCCAGTTCCGTTGAGAACAGCTAAATTTTCTCGATAGAAATTAGGAGCCTCTGCACCCTCGGAAAGATGACCAGAAATATAATAATCCATATATCTCATTCCGGTAGTAACAGGTGATGAAAATAGGGTAGCTTGTACTCGCGCTAGTCGGTGTAATGCTAACAAGGTGACGGGTTTAGTAATGGCAGTTACATTAGTTCCAAATAGCAAAATATCGAGGTTATCAGCGCGAATAGTGGCTGCTTGTTGTAACTTATCATCAGGTAGTCTAACTAAACGGTCAGCGCGGGATCTACAGTATTGCTCTAGGGGATGATTGTTGGCTTGGGTAACATATAAAATAATCTCGAATTGTTCCCGATTGAGATATTCAAAAGCTGGTAATGTTAAGTAAGTTTCGGTTTGGGGGTTGAGGTGGTCGTTAAGAATTCCTAGGCGAATTTTTTGGCGATCGCTCGGACGTTCTGGGAAGGAGTAATCCAACTTAAAATCGCGGGTTTGTAGGAAGAGATGAAACAACTCAGCCCGACTACAAAACAGAGGTTTTAAGTTAAAATCGGCGAAATAGTTAGGGATAAAATTCCCCCTTTCTAGCAACATACTGGTTAACTTTTGCCATAGGGGATAGTCTGGCTGCTGCTGGAGACGTTCCCGAACAAAATCTAATAACCGTATCCGATAGCGGGAGTAATTATCTGCATCTCCCATTTCTTGGAATAGGGGGGGGACCTCAAATAAAAATCTAAAATAGTCCTCAGCCAACCAAGTGGGAATTAAAGACTCCTCAAAGGTAAGCATTAGCTGATCGGCACGACCATATAACATCCCAGCGAGTAAATACTGAAGAGTTTTTGGCTGCTTAAAGCCTTGACTCAAATAGGATTTAATTTCCTGAAAATACAGACGTTCATCATCGCGGAAAATTTCGTTTTTGATACCAGAGTTGAGTAGAGACTTATGTACTTGACCTAAATTCTCCTGATAAGCCTGGGGGAGTTGTTCTGTTTCTAATTTTAACCACATCTCAGACACAGCTTTGCGAGCATTACGGAGATTTTCTAAGGCTACTTCATCATGGGAATTTTGCTGATATTTTTGAGCATAATCTACAAAATTTTGTAGATTTAAATTACCACTAGCATTTAAAATCAACTCAACTGGCTGAGATTTAGCATCAAAGAAATCAGGATAGTAACTCATTACCTGAGCTTTATAATAATCTCGATTTTGAAAAGACTGCACAACCCTAGAACCAGGATGGCGACGATAATATAAAACTGTTTCTCGTATACCATAAAAAGGTATATTATGTTGATGACAATTTAGCCAAAATTCCCAATCCTCATATCCCGATTCCTTAATTTCTTCCTTATATCCTTTAGTCAAATCATAGACAGTTTTGGGATATAAAGACGTACACACCAGCATATTATATTTTTTGAGATTTTCTAAGGAATATTCGTCAGCAGTTACAATTTTTCGCTGTTCAGTGCCAAAAATCTCATAGGAGCCAAAAATCACGCAATCATGAGATTTGCTGAGGGCCACTTCTACTAAACTAGCCATGGCAGAAGAGCTAAGTTTATCATCAGCATCTAAGGGTAAAATATATTCACCTTTGGCTTGATTGATGCCAGTATTTCTAGCACTAGCACAACCTTTATTGTCGGTTTCTATGAGGCTAATTTTGTGGTTAGCAAAAATTTTAATAAGATGTTGAGCCACTTGGCTAGTTTGGTCAGGACTACCATCATTAACAATGATAATTTCCCAATGGGGGTAAGTTTGAGCCACAACGCTGGCAACTGCTTCTGGTAAAAATTCCCCCTGTTGATAGCAGGGAATAATTACAGAAATTAGTGGTATATTAGTAGGTAATGCTGTTTTAATAACTTCCATGGTTTGGGTTAACATTTGTTGTTCTGTAAACATTTGTTCGGCTCGTTTTTTGCAGGCTTGACCAATAGAATACCGTAGATAGGGATTAGCAACCCACTCTTTAATAGTTTCTATTAATTCCGTGATAGTTGCTGAGGCATTTATTTTAGGGTCAGACAAGAGTTTACCCGTGTTTCCTAACTCTTCAGGAATGCCACTAACTGCTGAAGCAATTACAGGTAATCCTTTCGCCATTGCTTCTATTACTGATAAGGGCATTCCTTCCAATTCGGAGGGTAAAATAAATATATCGCTGGCATCTAATAAGTCAGGAATATCATGACGACATCCTAGCAATTTAACCTGGTCAGTAATGCCTAATTTTTGGATTTCTGTTTTTAGTTGATTTTCCCAGCTACCTCCACCAGTCCATAGAAAATATAGTTGACACCAAATGGGGGTGTTTTTCAGTTGTTGAATGGCTTGTAATTGGTATTGATAGCCTTTGATGGATTCTAATCTAGCTGAGGTGAAGCCAACTATGGCATTGGGGGGGATGCCTAGTTGTTTACGAATGCGATCGCCTGTAGTAGGATTAACTAAACTAAAATACTGCCTGGGTCGTCCATAGTAAATTACGCGACCCCGTGATTTAGGTAGTTGGAAAAGTTCCCACAACTGCTGTAAATTTTCTTGAGAAACGGCGATAACTTCCTGGGAATGCTGATAAATCTCCGCCAGTTGACCCAAGTAAGACTGAAACTGTTTAGCTAAATAAGGCGCTACAAAATTTTCTGTAATAACGAAAGGTATTTTTAACCTCATAGCCACTTGTTTAGCAGCTAAATTAGAAATTGGACAGCAATCACTAAACAGGATTAGGTCTGGCTTCGCCTTGGTAAAAATAGTTTCAGCAGTAGTGTGGTCTGTTAAGGTTTGATGAAAGTCCTTAACTGAATCATAGTCTAACCAAAAATGTTGAATTCCTAACTGTTTTTGTTGGTCTAACAAATAATGAGATTCTCGACTTTGTACACAACTAACATGATAACCAGATTTAATTAACTGGGTGAGAATTGAGTGATTATATTGTCCAACTCCATAAATCCTCGGTTCGTCAGTATAAACTAAAATATGGAATTTTTCAGGCGATTTTAAAGGTTTCATTTCCCCTGGACAGACTGATACTGGTTTAGATATAGTTCTGGGGATATTAACAATACCATATTGCTGACAAATTTTCTGAGTTTCCGTGTAAGTAGTGGGGTTTTTGTTTTCTAATCCATCCTGATTATCAAAATATAACCCCAAGATTTCGGGTATTTTAGCGATGTTTTCAGTTTTGCCAATTCTCAGCCAAAACTCATAATCTCCCGCTACTGTAAATTCCGGGTTAAAATCGCCATATTTTTGATGGAGAGATTTGCGCCACATAGGTTGAGAACCGAGACAGCAGCGGCGCTCTAATTCTTGATAACTAAAATCTGGCCAGTTCCAGCGTTGGTTAGCTTGGGTATTAGCAAAGGTTTCGTTGGGGTTGTGGGTGATAAGTTGATCGCCATAAACAACGGCAATATCTGAATGCTGGTCTAAATAATTAGCCATTAATTCTAAAGCATCGAAACGGTGTCTATCATCAGTGTTAGCATTAGTGATATATTCCCCTTTGGCGAGTTCTATGGCTCGATTCCAGGCGGCATAAAGGGTTTCTCGGTGTTCGGTGCGATGGTAGATAATTTGGGGATATTTAGCTTGAAAATTGGCTACTATTTCTGCTTCGTTTTCCTGGGAGTTGCTATCAATAACAATAATTTCTAGCTGCTGTTTATGGTATAATGTTTGATTGACCAAATCCTGCAAACATCCCTCTATAAATTTGGCGGAGTTATAGGTGGAAATAATGGCGGAAACTTTGGGTGATGTTAACCTCGTTTCTGGTCGCTGAACCGTTGACCAAATCCAAGGTTTAGCGCATTCAAGGGAAACTAAATTAAAGCCGGCGGCGATTAATAAATCCCTGAGTTGTGTATCAGTGTAGGCGTTTCCGTATAAATAATATTGCTGATTTTCTGCGCCTTCTTCATCAAAATCACCTAAATTTTCCGCACTGCGATCGTGAACTTGAATGCGGAAGTATCCCCCTGGCTTTAATACCCTAAAGATTTCGCTAAAATAGCTTTTAACCACAGATAGCGATCGGATATGTTGAAAAACAATGGTAGAATAAACTAAGTCGTAAAATTCACCTGGTAAATCTTGTAAATCAGATCCATTATTGACATATAATTCACCATTAGATTGACCATCAGCTAAGTATTGTTTAGCAAACTCAATCATATTTTCCGAAATATCCACCCCATCGACTCGGTTAAATCTTTCCCGTAAAGGCTTAATTAAACGACCGACACCACAACCAATTTCTAAGACTTTCCAATGGGGTTGACTAGGGAGACCTTGAAGAATTTGTTGAGTAGTTCGATAAATTGACTGTTCCCAAACTTGCTGTCTTTCGGCTGGTGATAATTTCTCAATTCCTGGATATGTCAACACTCGCGCAAACATGGCATCTTGGATAGAATCAACATTCCAAAACTGACGCTGTAAATTTAGTTGCGCGTGATTAACTGAAGATTTTGTAGCTGGTGTTGATAATGAGTTAATCCGCTTTTTCATGTCTGCGGCGGGGGTAAAATTAGGGATTAACTCTAGGACTCGGTTAATGGCTTGTTGCGCTAAATTATGATTACCGATTTGTTCGGCAGAATTGGCTAAATACCACAGGACTCGCCCAATATTACCACCATTTTGCCATGCTTGGTAAAACTCGTTAACTGCTTCCTGATGTCGTCCCTGTTTTTGCAAAACTAATGCTGACCAGAAGCGCAAATATCCATCTTGAGGATAACAATTGCGGTAGTGAAATAAACCACCACCACCGGGGTTACACAGTCCGGGAGAAGCTGTCGAAATGTGGCGATCGCTTTCTAACTGTTCGGAGAGATGATTAGATGTTAAACTAACTTTAAATTGAGGGTCAATATCTCCTAAACTCTGCACAAATAATGCTGCACCTGTTTGGGGGTTTCCGGTAGTTAAACGGCGTTCCCGTTTAGGAAACTTCATTAACTGATGATAAGTTTGATGAATTTTATCAATAGAAACCTGGGGATTAAAATATTGTTGGGCATAATTTCGGGCATTATTTCCTAATCTCAATCTCTCCTGGGGATGATGATATAAATATGCGATCGCCTGCTGATATTCCCTCTCACTGTTAACGACTAATCCGGTTTGATTATTAATAACTAACCCCTTAATCCCTCCATGGGGAAAAACCACCGGAGTTATCCCCGCATACATAGCTTCCTGTAGACTTTTTTCGCTAGTTGCATAGGTATCCTCAACTAAAGGATAGCCAAACACATCGAGGATTTCTAAGACGGATTTAATATCTTCAACATACCCCCGAAACTCAAATTTTTCGGCAACTCCCAAACTTGCTGCCTGTTGTTTAAGGCTATTTTCAATTCCTCCTCCACAGACAATAAAACGAATATCAGGAACTTGCACCCCGGCACTCATGGGGATATAATTTTGATAGAGTTTGGAGAAATCAACTGTGCCAATATAACCGACATTAAAACCCTGGTGAGGGCGATTATTTAAAGATTCTAAACGGCTAAAATCAGCAATTCCTGGCACTACTCCAATTTGATTATTGGTGAATAAATCACTACGGGATTTAATGGCGGGTATCTCTAAACTATAGGGAGTTGTGGCTAACAAAATATCTGCATAATCAACTAATTCCGATGTGACAATATGGGGAGAGCGATCGCCTACTACTTTCAGCCACACTAGCAACCGCATGGGAGGTAAATTTAACTGTAATAATTCATATAATTCTGGAGTATTCCAGAAGTGAATATGAACAATATCCGCCTGTGCTATCTCTCGATAAATTATCTCTAAATTAGGTGATTCAATTACCTGTAAACCAGCCATTTCGGCTAATTTGACTGCTTGGGGATGCGCGGGAGTCAAAGAAATAGCACAATGAACCTGATCCAATTGTTTGAGGGTAGCATCTTTAGCGATCGCTACTACAGACCGTGATGCACCTCCTAGAGAAAATCCTTGTAAAATGTGTAAAATTTTCATAAATCCGTAATTTCTAAAGACCAGATAACCGCCCAAATCACTTTTAATTAATGACCGGGAGAAACCCGATAATGATTTAATCTGCTAATTTGCTTAACCAAATGATTGGGCTTAAAGAAATAGCTAGTATAGGCTATTTCAACGGTGCGATCGCAATCATGAACAAACACATCAGTATCACCAGATTTGATAGCTAATTGGGAAGCCAAATATATACTTTTCATTCTCCCCGGTGTTTCCGGTGTATATCCCGCCGGACCATCAACTAAAATCCAATCCCATGATATATCATAAATCCAATTAGGTAAATCCAAGGATAAACAATCCTCCCTCTGTTCAAATTTCATCAACAATTCTGCCCAATTTTGTCGCCGAGTTTGGTAATCCACATGATAGGCTTCTAAATGGGGATAGCTCTTTTTCACCTGAGTTAACCACTGGGGGTTATCTTCCAAAAATACCGTTTTACCGTGGGGGTTAATATCCATCCATAAACCGCTATCTTTACCCACGCCAAAAACTAGCAAATTTCCGGGAGTCTGAGGATGAATAATATCAGCAATATAGCGATATTCTTCTCCGGTCATTTGTCCAGGATTGGCGGCGACCAACTCATCAATAATTGGATAGTAAAACTGCCGAGAATGATTATTAAAAATCCATTCCCATTGTAAATGACTGGGGAGAGTCCAATTAACAGATGGGTCTGGCTGATGAGCAATAGGTTGAACGTCTCCACGCCAAGCCACCCCCATGATTTGTTTAGTTTGATAAATGGCGACATTCCAACGGCGATCGCGAAAATAATTCCAACCCGCAAACACATCAGGAGAAACCAAATCATGAAACAAAATCAAAGCATCATCCGCCGCCACCTGTTCACAAATTTGAGCATCTAAAAACGGTCCTGGTGCTTCATGGTTGCCATCAATAAAAATGAGAGACCAGCGACGATGACAACTCCGAGCAATTTCGGCAACCTTAGCGGGACTGTAACCCGCAATTAACTCAACCCTTTCTATCACGCCAGCCTTTTGTAAAGAAGAGCGCACGCGACTGGAAAAAACCGGATTAGCCAGACCGGGGTCAATGACATCGAGAATCACCCCACCTAAAGCGAGATGACAGGTTGACCAACCCAACCAACAACCAATTTCTAAAGCCGGTTTACCAGCGAATTGCAAGGCGGTATTATATAGAATATGTGCTTCATCTCTGGTAATAAATCCCACCGTAGGGAATTGTTGATCAACGTAGCGATTATGGGGAATTTCTCGGCGGTTATATTGCCACTTAGAACTAATGTTATCAACAACTAAATTGGGGAAATAGCGATCGCATTTAATTTTCCTCAACCCAGAGGAGACATAATCCCCTGGAGGAAACGACAAATCCTCTCCAGATGCAGCCAGAATTTGTGATAAACCCTGTTGAGCCGTAGTACAATCAGGATTAAGTTCTAGGGCGATGCGATAAGCCCTAGTCGCGGCTGAGGCTTTATGCTGGGCTTGCAACACTTGAGCGAGGATATGATAAGCTCCAAAATGGTGGGGCTGGGTTTTGATGGCCTGATGACAAGCTGCGATCGCCTCAGAGAAACGCCCGCGAGCCAGACAATCTCCTGCCTGGTCATTGAGTCGCAAAACCTCAGAACTAGCTGTTAGATTGGCAAAATTCCCCATGAGTTCAGCAATGCGAGTCCAACTATACAGTTCAATAAGAGTCCAATAGAGTTAATCTGTTCCCAGACCCCGTATTTCTGAAAAATACGTTAAGATTGGTAAACATAATATCAAAGATACCAGAGAATCTGGGATCGAAAAAAAATCAGTAGGAGGATAGACCCCCGTGAATAAACGGTGGAGAAACGCGGTCTTATATGCAATGCTGGCTATTGTCGTCATCGCCTTAGCAACGACATTGTTTGACCAACAACCCCAAAGCCGGGAAACCTGGAAATATAGCACCTTTGTCCAGGAAGTCCAACAGAACCGGGTTGAACGAGTCAGTATTAGTGCCGATCGCACTAAAGCCCTAGTTACAGCCCAGGATGGCTCCAAAATCCTAGTAAATCTACCCAATGATCCAGATCTGATCAACATTCTGAGTGAAAACAATGTTGACATTGCGGTACAACCCCAAACGGAGGAAGGACTTTGGTTCAGAGCATTAAGTAGCCTGTTCTTCCCGATTTTGCTCCTAGTGGGCTTGTTCTTCCTATTGCGTCGCGCTCAAAACGGACCAGGTAGCCAAGCCATGAACTTTGGTAAATCCAAAGCCAGAGTCCAAATGGAACCCCAAACCCAAGTTACCTTTGGAGATGTAGCGGGTATTGAGCAAGCCAAACTGGAATTGAGCGAAGTAGTAGACTTCCTCAAAAACGCCGATCGCTTCACCGCCATTGGTGCGAAAATTCCCAAAGGCGTGCTATTGGTAGGACCTCCGGGAACCGGAAAAACCCTCCTCGCCAAAGCCGTAGCCGGGGAAGCCGGAGTTCCCTTCTTCAGCATTTCCGGTTCAGAATTCGTGGAGATGTTTGTCGGTGTGGGTGCTTCCCGCGTCCGGGACTTATTCGAGCAAGCCAAAGCTAACGCTCCCTGTATCGTATTCATTGATGAAATTGATGCAGTTGGTCGCCAACGGGGTGCAGGTCTTGGCGGTGGTAACGATGAACGGGAACAAACCCTTAACCAGTTACTGACCGAAATGGATGGTTTTGAAGGGAATACAGGCATTATTATTATTGCTGCTACTAACCGTCCTGATGTACTAGATGCAGCCCTAATGCGTCCGGGAAGGTTCGATCGCCAAGTAGTAGTCGATCGCCCCGACTATTCTGGTCGTTCGGAAATTCTGCAAGTCCACGCCAGAGGTAAAACCCTTGGTAAGGATGTAGATCTCGATAAAATCGCCCGTCGGACTCCTGGTTTTACTGGGGCTGATTTATCTAACCTGTTAAACGAAGCAGCCATTTTAGCCGCCCGGCGCAACCTCACGGAAATCTCTATGGATGAGGTTAATGATGCCATTGATCGCGTCTTAGCAGGTCCTGAGAAGAAAGATCGGGTGATGAGCGAAAAACGCAAAACCCTAGTGGCTTACCACGAAGCTGGTCACGCCTTAGTTGGGGCGTTGATGCCTGACTATGACCCAGTTCAGAAAATCAGTATTATTCCTCGTGGTCGCGCTGGTGGATTAACCTGGTTTATGCCTAGTGAAGATCGCATGGACTCGGGTTTATATAGTCGTTCTTACCTGCAAAATCAAATGGCTGTCGCCCTCGGTGGTCGTTTAGCCGAAGAGATTGTCTTTGGTGAGGAAGAAGTGACTACAGGTGCTTCTAATGACCTCCAGCAGGTCACACGGGTAGCCCGTCAAATGATTACCCGCTTTGGTATGAGCGATCGCCTTGGTCCGGTGGCTCTCGGTCGTCAGCAGGGTAATGTTTTCCTCGGTCGCGATATTATGTCGGAGCGTGATTTCTCTGAGGAAACCGCATCCGCTATTGATGAAGAAGTCCGCGCTTTGGTTGATGAGGCTTATAAACGCGCTCGTCAAGTCCTCGAAGAAAATCGCCCTGTTCTCGATAGTTTGGCAGAAATGCTCATCGAGAAAGAAACCGTTGATTCTGAGGAGTTGCAGGAGTTATTAGCTTCTAGCGATGTCAAAATGGCTGCGATCGCCTAAGCCTCATTTTTAACCCCATTTTTCCTTCATAATTCACAGGCTATCCACTTTCAGGATAGCCTTTTTTTTCATCAACAATCCATCCCCCCAAAACCCACCATCACATAAACTTTACTAATTTATACAGCCCCATCGATTGGAATTTCCAAAGAACGTTAAGAATTAATACATTTTTATTGAAAATCCCTCGCAAAAAGTTGACGAGATTATAGGGGTTATGGTATCATCTCAGAAATAGATACCAAGGGGCTACTCTGTCATTATGCAAAAATAAAGGCTACAACTACGATTATATCGCCAGATAAATTATTCTCTCAGCAAAATATTAAATTCACGATGCACGAGTTTTCGAGTAATAAGCGATCGCTTTTTTTGTACCTCTTGACAAAAACGCCATTATGTGCATACATTCACCTGTAGGGTGCGTCAGCCATCAATTATCCGGTGTGGATTTCAGCCGCCTTTTGTGGTGCGTCAGCCCTCAATTATCCGGTGTGGATTTCAGCCGCCTTTTGTGGTGCGTCAGCCCTCAATTATCCGGTGTGGATTTCAGCCGCCTTTTGTGGTGCGTCAGCCATCAATTATCCGGTGTGGATTTCAGTTTTCGGTGTCTGACGCACCCTACACCCAATCATTTTTGTGGTGCGTCAGACCTCAATTATCCGGTGTGGATTTCAGTTTTCGGTGTCTGACGCACCCTACACCCAATCATTTTTGTGGTGCGTCAGCCATCAATTATCCGGTGTGGATTTCAGTTTTCGGTGTCTGACGCACCCTACACCCAATCATTTTTGTGGTGCTAGATAAACCTAATCGGTCCATCATCAAGATTAGTGCCATCAAATTGAAGATTCACCACCCCTTCTAAGATAGCAATCAACTCATTTTCGCCGGGAGTCCGACGGAAAATAGCAGTTCCTTGTGGGAGGGGTTGGGGGATATCAGTAGAGAATAAATAATCGTCATTACTCAGTAAGATGACATCAGTAGTGCTGTTAAAATTCAAAATCAAAGCATAGTCAGCCACACCATTAATATCATCATTACCGTTATCGTAAAACGGTCCGTTTTCATTGCCTAATACAAAAGTATCAAAACCTTCTCCGCCAACCAGGGTGTCAATAGTTGTCAGTCCCGGAAAATCAGCGCTAGTATCAACACCAACCAGGAAATCATTACCGCGATCGCCACTTAAATAATCCCTACCTCGACCCCCATAGAGAGTATCATTACCCTGACCACCATATAAACAATCATCCCCATCTCCGCCATAGAGGATATCATTTTCCATATTTCCTAGCAGTATATCATTACCCTGACTACCCAACAGAGTATCATCACCTTTCCCCCCATAGAGAGTATCATCACCCGGACCCCCATCTAGGCTATCATCTCCCTGATTCCCAAACAAAAGATCATTACCATTGCCACCCAATAAAGTATCATTATCCTCGCCGCCATAGAGGGTATCATTACCGTCGCCGCCATCTAAGAAATCATTACCTGCTTCTCCAAATAGCAGATCGCGACCAATTCCCCCTAATAGGGTGTCATCATTTAAACCGCCATAGAGGGTATTGTTACCATTTCCTCCATCTAAGAAATCGTTATTTTGACCCCCATACAGGAGATCATTACCCCCACCTCCGATCAGGGTGTCATTCCCCGTAAAACCATAGAGGGTATTGTTACCACCCCCACCATAGAGCAAATCATTTCCTTCTGTTCCCAAGATTAAACTATTACCGTCGCCACCCTCAAAAACATAATCTGCACTGGGTAGAGTCGGCGTGGGAGTTGGTGTGGGTGTCGGTTCCGAAGGTGTAGGTGTGGGTGTCGGTTCCGAAGGTGTGGGTGTCGGTTCCGAAGGTGTAGGAGTCGGTTCCGAAGGTGTGGGTGTGGGTGTGGGTGTGGGTGTGGGTGTGGGTGTGGGTGTGGGTGTGGGTGTGGGTGTGGGTGCTGGTGTGGGTGTGGGTGTCGGAGGTGGTGTCGGAATGGGAACCGGAGGCGGCGGTGTCGGTTGAGCAACAGGCGGAGGTGTGGGCTCAAAAGGTGCAGGTGTGGGTTCAGGTGTGGGTGGCGCGGGTTCTGGGATAAAAGGGATTTCCTCCTCCTCCTCCTCCTCTCCATTGTCGCCATTATCGCCATTATCGCCATTATCGCCATTGTCGCCATTATCGCCATTACCCCCATTGTCAACGGGAAGGGTATCATTATCCCCATTATCCCCATTATCCCCATTGTCAAGGAGTCCGATCTCCTCGGTTTCTGGTTCTGAGCGTATGGATTCGTGATCAATAATATCGGTAAGGTCAGATAATGGTGATATATTTATATCCTCTGCCATCGTGCCAAACCCAAAAGCACTCATCTAACTTACCTCACGATCAATACTGCTAGAGCCATTTTTTTCAGAATAGCATATTCTCTGAGAGAGTCTACCACAAAAGCATAGCAGCCAATTGATAGCCGAAATCTTAATAATTTACGATCATCGTGGATAATTAAGAATCATTCACCGACAGACACAAGTAGGAATGAGAAGAGATGACTAAAACGCGCTATACCTTGCCGAAACTGTTGATTTTATTGGTAGTGGCTGTTAGTGTTTTTGTGGCGATCGCCATTTCCTCTAGTTCTCCAATTCCAGCGAGGTCTGTCACCGAAATTAGGGGAGTTTGGCTAACCAATGTTGACAGCAATATTTTATTTTCAACAACCGGCTTAACTCAGGCTTTAGACCGCCTGCGAAACCTGAATTTTAACACTATTTACCCCACAGTGTGGCAGGGAGGTTATACCCTATATCCTAGCCGTGTAGCTGAGGAGGTGTTTGGTATTTCCAGAGACCCCCACCCCGGATTACAAAAACGAGATATGCTCTCGGAGGTGGTGAGGGAAGGACATAAACGGGAATTAAAAGTTATTCCTTGGTTTGAGTTTGGGTTTATGGCTCCCATTGATTCAGAATTAGCCAAACTTCACCCGAACTGGTTAACACAAACCCAAGATGGTAGTTTCACGAAACCGGGAGGAAATCCTGAGTGGGTGTGGTTAAATCCCTTTCATCCCGAAGTACAACAATTCATTTTAAATCTAGTCACCGAAATTGTCAAGAACTATGATATTGATGGCATTCAATTTGATGATCATTTTGGCTTACCTGCTGAGTTAGGTTATGACCCCTTTACCGTTAAACTATTTAAGGAGCAGCATCAAGGTCAATCACCGCCAGAAAATCCCCTAGATACCTATTGGGTGAGATGGCGAGCCGACCAACTTAATAAGTTGATGGAGAAGGTATTTTATGGGGTGAAAGCAATTCAAGAAGATTGTCTGATTTCGTTGTCTCCGAACCCCCTACATTTTGCGCTTCCGGCTTATCTTCAGGACTGGTTTACCTGGGAAAGAAAAGGTTGGATAGAAGAGCTAGTGCCGCAAATATATCGTTCTGATATGTCTCATTTTATTAGGGAACTAGAACGAGCAGAAATCGAATTAGCGAAAAATCATATTCCGGTGGCGATCGGGATTTTAAGCGGTCTCAAAAATCGTCCTACAGCGACTAACATCTTGGAAGAACAGGTAAAAAATGTACGCGATCGCCATTTTGCGGGAGTCTGTTTTTTCTTCTATGAAAGCCTGTGGAATTGGGCGGAAGACTCCCCAGAGGAGCGAGAAAATCGCCTAAAAAAGTTATTTTCCCATAAGTTTAACCGCCCCCACGCCGCCAAAGTATAAAAACACAATAGCGCCTCCCAGCAGACTTTGAGTCAAGGGGTCAGTAGAGGGGGTTAAAAATCCCCCCAGAATAGCCGCCCCCATCAACACATATCGCCAGATAGATAACATTTTCCCAGAAGATACAATACCCAATATCCCCAAAACAATCTGAATAATTGGCACTTGAAATGCGATCGCAGTTACCAACAGCAATTTCAGGACAAACTCAAAGTATTCAGCAATTGACCATAGCTGTTCTACCACATCAGAACCATAATTAATAAAGAAGGTGAGAGCCGCCGGAACAATAGCCAGATAAGCAAAAACCAATCCGATTAAAAACAGAAAAGTTGACCCCAGAAAAACGGGTCCCAAAATTCGTCGTTCCCGGAGGGTAAGTCCGGGTAAAACAAACTGGATAATCTGAAAAATAATAAACGGACTCGCCACCAGTAAACCGCTATATCCCGCGACTTTAATGGAGACAAAGAAATACTCTCCCGGAGCCAATTGTAAAAGTTTTACCCCTTGAGCGGGAACCTTTAAAATTTGGACAATTGGTTTAACTGCTATAAAGCAAACAACTATCCCAATCACCACAGAAATTAATGAGTAAAAAAGGCGCTGTCTTAATTCTTCCAGGTGGTCAAACAGAGACATTTCTACCTCATCAGGAATTTGGTTGAGGTAGTCATCATCATCGGGGGAAATTTGAGGTTCTGGTGGCTTAATCAGAGTGGCTGTTGATGAACTTTTAGCCCTAGTAGAGGTGGCGGGTTGGTAACCATTTACGGAGCCATTACCGTTCAAGGGCGCTTGAGGATTTTTGCCATTAGTATTAGTGGGTCTCGACACCTGTTGAGGAGTGGGAGCCATAGTCAAGCTATCTGGTGCAATTACGGGCGTTTTTGGGGGGGTTGGGTTCTCGGTTTTGAGAGTATCTTGGGCTTCCAATTGAGTGCGTAGTTTCTGATTCTCCCGTTCGGTTTCTGCGAGAAGTTGTTTGAGATTGGTAATTCTTTGATGCAGAACAGTGGCTTCTTGACACAGAGCTTCATAAGCATCAGAATTGGGAGATTGTGAAAATTGGTCTTCCATAGAATTAACTTTTAGGGAACTGTTAGGGAGTGTTTGGCGCTAGGAAAAGAGAGGGGGGAGTAAAGGGTTAGTTAAATTTTATCTTTTAGCATAGGAAATGGGATCAGTTAACCCCAAGGCTTGGAAAGCAGCCAGACGCAAACGACAAGCATCACATACCCCACAGGCTTCAGCTTCTCCCCCATAGCAAGACCAGGTATGCTCCCAGGGAACCCCTAAACTGTTCCCCAATTGGATGATATCTGTTTTTTTGAGGTCAATTAGGGGAGTGTTGATGGTGATAGGATTACCTTCGCGTCCTTGTTTGGTTCCCAGACGGAACACGGACTGCATGGCGACGATATAATCAGGGCGACAGTCGGGATATCCTGAGTAGTCTAGTGCATTGACTCCAATATAAATGCGATCGGCTCCGATGGCTTCGCCGTAGGCGAGTGCAAAACTCAGAAAAATGGTATTTCTGGCGGGGACGTATGTAATGGGGATGGTTGCGGACATTTCCGCCAAAGTGCGATCGCAAGGTAAATCGATGTTATCATCAGTCAAGGCTGACCCTCCCCAACGCTTGAGGTCAAACTCTACGGTTTGATGAGCTGCTACCCCCGCCGCCTGTGCAATTTTAGCCGCCGCTTCCAATTCTCGTAGGTGTCGCTGCTGGTAGTTGAATGACAGTGCATAGCATTCATAGCCATCAGCTTTCGCCTGATACAGCACTGTGGAAGAATCAAGTCCACCAGAGAGTAGAATTACTGCTTTCACGTTTTCTCGCCTTTACCCAACTTCATCTTACTTAATCATAGAATTAATTGTAACAAAAGTTAATAACAATTACCCATATCTATGGGCTATCACCCTAAGAGGGGAGCAAATCACCATCTGCTAGGGGATAGAAGGCGATCGCATTTAGTTAAATTACGACAAACTTCTTAACAATCCTCTGCCCACGGAAAATCGCAAAAATACTTCATATTTACTTCCTCAAAAATTCGCTACACTGGTCAATAAGTAAATTAGAAGTTACGAGGTATTATTCATGACATTTATACCTAAAGTTCAATACAATCCCTCCCGCTGGCTAACTCTGGTTCTGATGACCATGGCATTGTGGGTTGGTGGTAGCCTACTGTTGGATGTAGTAATTATGCCAGCGATGTATCTATCTGGGATGATGCAAGAACCTAGTTTTGCCTCTACAGGCGGAATAGTTTTCACGGCATTTAATCATATTGAAATCCTCTGCGCCGCCTTAGCTTTAACGGGAATGATGGTTTTAGGAATGACTCTTCCTGAAGGGTTCAGCCATCGGATTCGTACCCTGACGGTGTTATCTTCTATCTTGTTGGCGATCGCTTTGTTGTACACCTATAGCCTCACCCCCCAAATGACTGCCCTAGGTGTAAATCTGAATTTATTTAACGCTGTTGAATCGACTCCAGAGGGGATGAATCAACTACACTTTAGCTACCTAAGTCTGGAAGCCTTAAAACTGTTCGCCGCTGGGACTATTTTGGCTTGGTGTTATCATAATCATAATTATGCGGGAATTATTGAGCAGTAATTACCCTTTAATTACTATTAGCAATTGACTAGGTTATAGCCCCAAATATATCAGGGTTTTAACCTGGTTTTTTTATGGTTGACGTGATTTATTAGTAGATAAGAGCACAGGATATTTGAGGCAAAATAGCCCCTGGGTGAGTGTGGCGTAGTTGAGGGAATTAGGCGATCGCCCTAGGCTTCCATCACCTCACGGATAGTACCAATAGCACCCCCTAAAATCTCCGCAGCGCGATCAATTTCCGACTCAGTGGTAAATTTGCCGATACCAATCCGCAAAGCACCTTCCATGGCATTTGGGGATAAAGCGATCGCCCGCAAAACATGGGACGGTGCTTCTACTCCAGAGGAACAAGCCGCCCCCGTAGAAATTGCCAGGCGATCGCGCACCCGTGCTATAATCGCACTATTAGGAACATCTGGAATCGAAATATGCAGATTTCCCGATAAGCGATGATTAATATCTCCATTAATCACCAAACCCGGTATTTTGTCAAGTAGTAAATCCTGTAATTTATCGCGCAAATTAGCAATTTTTGCCTCATCTTCTGCCATTTCCAAACCTCGCAGACGACAGGCTTCTCCCAACCCCACAATTCCCGGCACGTTGAGAGTACCAGACCTAATTCCTCCTTGATGTCCGCCGCCAAACAGAATCGGCTTGAGTGGATAACCTTTTCTAGCCACCAACGCCCCGACTCCTTTTGGTCCGTAGAGTTTATGACCAGAAATCGCCAAATAAGTGATTCCCCATTCCTCAAAATTGATAGGTATTTTGCCCACAGCTTGGGACCCATCGCACAAAAAAGGGACTTGGTGAGCTTGGGCAATTTTAGCAATTTCTGCCATGGGATAAATCGTCCCAATTTCGTTATTAGCAGCCATCATACATAACAGAGAAACCCCATCCTGGCAAACCTTATGCACCGATGCCAAGTCGATTTTACCCTGTTGATCAACGGACAAATAAGTGATATCAATTAACCCTTGTTTAACTAAAGCCTGACCCGTATCTAAAACCGCTGGATGTTCCACCGGAGAGACAGCCATTGTCGGCAAATATGGGGATTTATGATTAATGATGCTACCTTGAATAGCCAAATTAATGCTTTCAGTAGCGCCAGAAGTAAAGATGATTTCTCTTGGGGAAGCGCCGACTAATTCCGCCACTTGTCGCGCCGCTTGAGAAACTGCTTTTTGGGCGCGATCGCCATAAATATGGTCGATACTGCTGGCGTTACCAAATTCTACCGTCATGTAATGCAGCATTTTCTCAGCCACTCTGGGGTCAACGGTCGTGGTGGCGTGGTAGTCGAGATAGATAGGGGGAGAGTCAGTCATCAGATATCCATCAACTGGTTACAATAATCCTGATTCGCCCAAAGCTCGGTCTAGGGTTTCTGCTAACTTGAGTTGTTCTCCCGAATATTGCAGATACTCAAAATCAAGGGTAGCGCCTTGTAACTTCATCACCCCTAAAATATCTCGCCACTGTTTTTCTGAGCTAAAATTGGTATCTCTATACCACAGTAACTTTTGTAAGATAATATCTTCAGGACTCGGCAAAACTAAGGTTTGCTCAGGGTTAGTGCGAACAATTTGCACTTGACGACGTTCAAATTCAGATCGGCTAAATGGGTTGTTTTTTAAGATAAAAATGTCAAATTTTACAATCGACTCATTGTCGATAATATTAAACGAACTTTGATAGCGGACTGCGGATTTTACGGTATCTTCGTCCACATCAAATCGAGGTTGCAATGCCGCGACTAATGGTTGAACCTTGGGTAAGGTTAAGTCTGCCACCAAATCAATATCTTGAGTGCTGCGAGGTTCTCCTAATAAGCTGCTGGCAACGGAACCACCGATGAGGTAAGGGATACCAAGTTGGTCGAGAATTGCCGTCACCACAAGTACCTGAGAAATCGGGTCAGTAATCATAACGGGTTGATTTAGGTTTTGCCCAATAACTTTTAAAGCTGTTTCATCATCTAGGGTGCGAAGTGCGAATTGATGACGAATTTCTAATGGACTGGCTTGAGGATAGCGGTTTTGAATCGCCATGAGAGACATTTCCCAAACCCCTTTTGTCCAACCGCTGACTATGGCAGCTTTTTTCCATAAAGGCAGCGATCGCCACAATTTAAACTGATGGAGTTCGGCATTGATATCAGTATCCCTAGACTGGGTTTTATAGTTGGGCTGAATCTCGCCGATTTGTGTCAGGTGTCCCGAAAGTTCATCCGGGACATCAATAATAATTCTATGCATAGGATAATTTCAAATAAAAAAGTTAATCGATTATAGCATAATTCAATCAATAGAGAGTCCTAACTAGGCCATCGGGGGTCAATTCAAACGAGCCTAGTTTAGATGCTATTTCCCGGTTCTGATGCCCGAGTAATTCTAATCAATTGACCTTTGAGATTTTCTTCCCTGGCAATAGCATCAGCAATCCGCTGTGCCTGTCTTTCTGTATTCAAATCTTCTTTGCAGATGATAATGCCGTAATGATTGGGGTGAAAGCGGTGCAGTCGTCTAAAATCATCCCAATTCCGCGTTAAAATAGACCGTTCCTCATGAACGGCAAATGCCAATACCTCTTCGTCAGGAATTCCCAATCCTGCCTTGCCAGCTTCGGCAATGGTGAGGATATCGTGACCCACTAAACGCAGGAATTCGACAATGGGAAGAGGAAAATTTTCATCGGCATAAAGACGAGCCCTATTTCAATCTTCCTCATTTCTGTGAATTGCCGCTTCCATTTCATCTGGGTGTGCCTGGGAATAGTTCCAAGCATTGACTAAATCTTCGGCGCTGAGTTGAGGAAAATCCTGTAAAATACGACCATCAGATGCCCCTAATCGACGAGAGTTGACGAGAGACCAAATGGGGATGCGCGTATTAGCGACTCTAGCATCGCCGCCACAGACTCCGGGGGTTTTTTCAATCCCTTTCCAAGCGTTACTTAAACTTTGGGCGAGAATTTGAATCGCTTGGGCTTTTTCTTCTGGCGTTAAGGCTAGGAGTTGGGGTTCTAGTTCTTTTAGGGTCATATTTTAAGAGGTGGGACTATTTTATCTGTAAAATCGGAAATCTGCGATCGCCACTTCAGAAATCTACAACTCCAGCTTATCAAATTCCTCTGGTTCTCCATCGGGCAGTTTCATCAATACTAATCATCCCCTCATTTTTTTGGTCATGAACATTATTGGGTTTCGGCATCCCTATTGATATGAAACCAGTTCTGAGAGTGAAGGCGTTCCCAAGCTTTTCGCAGATGGTTGGGTTTAAATAGAGTGCGTTTGCGATCGCTCCATTCCTGTACTCTTTCAATGGCGCGATCGCAATCCATTGCCGCTGGCGGATCTTCCGTCGCAATCCAGTGAAGGGTTGCCAACATTTCCATCCCGTAAGGCGTCTCAAATCCTTCAATTAAATCGCTGACTTGTTGCAGGCGATCGCCGGTATCGGGATGTTCTGATAAAAAGCGATCGGCAGCGTCACGACCCTTTTCTAATACATAAATTGCAGAGGTTTCAGTGCGATCGCCATATCCGCGAATGTAATGACCCTCAATGTTTGGCAAAACATGATTGAGATTCTCTGCATAAGGGCCAAATTGATGTTTGATATAGCGCAGTCTTAACGGTTCGCCTGCTACTTGCAAAAAATAGGCGAGTTTTTGAATTTCCAGCTTAGTTAAGCGATACCCGGGAATGCCGTACAATTCCAGCAAGCGAATCAATAAAGCCCGTCCCCGGGTCATTTTGGGGGTAGAGGTAGCCACTGGAATTTGAGGCGCAACAGGTGCACCAGTGGGTTCAAAAATAACCACCTCAATATCCGGAACTTCCGCAAAAGCTTGAACGATGAGAGGCTTGACTTCCGTCCAATCTAAGCCCCCATTTCCGCATCCCAGAGGAGGAATCGCGATAAGCGCGAATTTCTAACCGCTTGACTTCCTCAACCAGTGCAATTAATCCCGATTCAATATCTTCTATTTTAGATTTTCCCTTCCAGTGGCGCTTAGTGGGGAAATTAATGATGTATTTTGGAAATAGCTCATGGGTAGCAACTACGAACATCTGCCCGGGATGGATTTTCTTAGCATCACAAGCTGTTTTATAGGCTCGGAAATTTTCCGGAAATGCCTGCTTAAATTGCAAAGCAATCCCCTTACCCATGACACCGACACAGTTAACGGTGTTCACCAGGGCCTCAGTCGTTTCGGTCAATAGGTTGCCTTGCTTAAACTGAATCATTGCCGGATAAAAATTCCCGAGTTCTCGTTGTGATCAACCCATTCATTTTAACTGATTTTAAAGGAAGACCTGCCGCTGCGATATCCTCCGCTGTAGCCACTAAGTGAACCACCGGACTTTGCCCCTCTTCATATCCTTGAACATTGCCTCTGGAGATGGCATAAAGCATCGGAGAACGAGGCGCAAAATACCAGGGAACGTAATCGTGAAGCGTGCCGCCCCTTGAACAAGGGATATTAATTTGAGCGCGTTTATTCTGAATAGTTTCGTGAGCAATATCTACATAATTGATCCGCTGAAATTTTAAGCGCTTGTTAGCCAGGATGCCACCAGAACGCAAGATAGAGGGTAAATTTCTAATATGGGTAATAGGGTGGATAGTTGCGATCGCCAGATAGAGTGATACCCGTGAGGAAATCTAGGGGTGATACCGACATAGGGGTTGCTGTTGAAGTGTCCCTCTGAGAATCCTTTCATGCTACCTGAGTCGGTTTGGCTTTAGCCCGTTGCTTAAAACTCTCAAAATGGACTACAGTCGATTTTTCAGCCGCCAGCCATACCTCGTTCACAATTTGAGATAGAGGTGGAATAACCACCAAGAGATACTGACCCACATCTTTGTTTTTATGTCCTGCCACCTTCAGAACTGACGGGAGTTTGTCGGCAAAGTCTTTCCAATCCTGCTGAACCCAGATTACCTCTTCATCAATAACGACTAGCTGCTTGTCACGTAAGCTATCGTCAAATCCGCTCTCATCGAGGAATTTGATAATGCTTCTCACCGTCTGGAGCGAGATGACTTCTCGAAGATTTTTGATGGCCCGGATTTCTAAAACCTGCTCCCAGGTATAAATCACGGTGGGCCTTCGGGAGTTGCTGATTCGGTGCGGGACTACCAGTTGACACCGTTCTAGGTATTGCAGGCGATTGGAGGTGGTAGCCGTTAGGTCGAGGGTTTCTCGTCGAGTGAATCCTTCTATGATAGCCATTCTAGGAGTGTGGATCCCTTATTTATTATAATTTTACAAAAATAGAATAATTAGGGGTCGAGATAGACCTCACGGTCTACCCCTCCCATTCAAAACCGTACTTGAGACTTTCACCTCATACGGCTCCTAGTCTGACCGTCTCCTTGTTAAGAGTACAGCATCATCTCTTCATCAAGAGCTGTCTTATCATCGCGGGTGTGGCGATGTAATAGTTGAAGATTTTTGTATTCATCCTTTCCGCCATGGCTTCTAGGTACAATGTGGTCTACTTCAATTAAATCTGATGGGGTAAAGAATTGCCCGCACCAGGTACACTTGCCTTTTTGCTTTTTAAGTACTTTTGCTACCTTATTTGGCGTATCGATTGCTTGTCCTCTCCTGGTTGCCCAGTAAGTCCAATTTCCATCGTATGGTGTTGCGTCGGGGCGTATTAAGGTGTGTCTGACAATTGGGGTCCAGTTATGT